>Ga0265594_1001974_pt1 | contig 15270 bp, 13 predicted proteins | sample saktaG_11_FD_190147 | JGI IMG/M metagenome (GOLD analysis project Ga0265594, IMG submission 190147) | Saline water microbial communities from Sakinaw Lake, British Columbia, Canada - sak_2011_5_24_80m | ecosystem: Environmental > Aquatic > Non-marine Saline and Alkaline > Saline ... | reverse complement strand
AGCAGTTTCAGGACAATTTCAAGAGTGAAAAAGATGGCTGTTTTATCAAAGAACGATAACTTTCGCTAAACCCTGTCAAAGCTACAACCCCAACTTCTATTTCCTCTCCACGGTAGCCAATCATTACTCTATATAATGAGATCGGGCTTATTGAACAATGGATTGAGTTCGACCGCTTCGCGGATCGACTCAATCCTTATAGGTTCGCGCCGCTTGCGGCGTGACAAATCGGAGAGTGTAGCTGAACTCGGCATTCGTCCCGCCGCAGGCGGGGCGAACCATTGATTGACAGGCAATTTTGCCTGATATCCTGATATTGAACGGACAAACAGGCAAATTTGCTTGTTTCCAATATTGAATCTCCCCGCAACAAGTTGCGGGGAATCTCCGACTGTTTAGTAAGTTAGAAATTGTTTTCTCCCAGAAAATAATTTCGTTAACGCACTTATCCCGTTTATCGGGGTAAGGAAAAAGTTTATTTTTTATTCGCTCGCTAACCCCGCCGCAAGCAACGGGGAATGCGCTCGCTGTTCAGTTCAATATAGCATACCCTTTCAAAGCATCGAAAATACGGTAAAATAGAAAGAAATCTATGTCAAGTTAGATTATTGATGATATGGGTGATTTCAGGAAGTAGAAAAGTTCTATTTCTTCGAGAGATACTCGGCCTCTTTTCTTCCCTTCTCTTCACTTACAAAGTAAAACAGAATGCCTCCGATGATAAAAAATAGTGAAATGGATGTAAGGCCGGCACGTGATGCGATATTACTGCTATATCTCATTGATTTGACCAGAAGGCCAGTAGCACCGATGAGAATGGGACCGATAATAACCGAAAACTTGCCGATCATATTATAAAACCCGAAATACTCTGCCGACTTGCCAACGGGAATTATCTTAGCATAGAATGAGCGGCTGAGTGCCTGAATTCCTCCTTGAACCAGTCCCACAATAGCGGCAAGGACATAGAATTCACGTATGTTCTGCATGAAGGCACCCCAGATAGAAATACACAGGTAAACCCCGATAGCAATAAAAATAGCACGTTTGGTGCCGATCTTCTCACCGAGATAGCCGAACCCTAAGGACGACGGAAATCCGACAAATTGTGTGATGAGCAGAGCAATTATGAGATCCTTGAACCCAAACCCGATGGACATGCCGTAATCGATCGCCATACGTATAATGGTGTCAACCCCATCAATATACAGCCAGTAAGCCATCAGAAACAGAAAAATGACTTTCAAATGACGTATTTCATGAAAGGTGTTTTTTAATTCAGCAAGACCCGCACCAATCATATTGAGAGTTGATTCTCCCGCTATGTGAGCGGGTTCTTTTACAAACAGAAATACAGGAATTGAAAAGACAGCCCACCAGACACTCACGGAAAGGAATGAATTTTTCAATGCCTCTCCCGCATCGGCAAATCCAAACGTATCCGGCCTGAGCACCATCCATACATTGACCGCAAAAAGGATTCCACCACCCAGGTAACCGAGGGAAAATCCCAACGCTGAAACCGAATCCATATTTTTGTCAGACGCAACACCAGTGATCAATGAATCATAAAAGATGTTTCCCCCTGAGAATCCGACGACCGCAAAGATATACAGTGCAACTGCCATCTGCCAATTCCCTTTTGAAACAAGATAAAGAGATGAGGTCATTACCACACCGATAAAGGCAAAGAAAAAAAGTAGTTTCTTCTTTAGTCCTCCCCTATCCGCAATGGCACCGAGTACTGGTGCACAGAGAGCCACGACAATTCCGGCAATAGAATTCGCCAGTCCAAGCTTCGCCGTACTAACCACAGGGTCGGCACCGGCACTCCAGAATTGTTTGAACAAAACAGGGAAGAACGCAGCCATAACCGTTGTGGCAAAGGCCGAATTAGCCCAGTCATACATCGCCCAGCCGAATATCGCTTTTTTGTTGCCATGTTTCATACTTTGCGATCCATCACTTGAAAGTAACTCCCCTGTTTCAAGGCAGGGATGATCTTATCTTTAACTCCGACCTGAACGCTTTGCACTACCGCAATACGGGCACTCGTTCCTAAGGGGGGAAGCACATCGCTATACCTTTGAAAAACTGAAAAAATGGTTTTTCAAGGCTTTAATTGCACAGGCCTTTTCTATCAGGAATTGCCCACAAATACAAATGTCCCGGAAAATCTCAATTTTTTTGTTGCAATATTATGATCTATTCTACTACATAGCAGTTCGTTTCGGAATGAGAGTTTTGCAAAACTATATAAAGCACTGAGAATATAATTATGAGAGCGAATCAAGATTTTTTCGGTAACGGTTCAAATCGCAGCGGAACAGTTGCAAATTCAATGTTTGAGCTCGAAGAGCGAGTTTTGGATTTGCAGTGAAGCGAGATTTAGAATTGTCGAAAAAATGTTTTGAGCAGCAAAGAATTGTATTTTCAAAGCTTTCGAAATTAACGTTGTGTAGAAAGAAGGATATGAATAAAAAAACAGTGGCAGCTTTAAAAGACTGGTTTTCCGGGTATGTGCAGACATTTAAATCGGTTGATGATGATTTGGAGCAGAACACTGTCATGAAGGAAGAACATACCGAACGGGTGTGCGGTGAGATTCTTAACATCGGTGAAAAACTTGGATTGAATAATGAAGACCTCTGCCTGGCCGAAATCGTTGCCCTTTTCCATGATATCGGCCGTTTTGAACAGTATGCCCGCCATCGAACCTTTGTCGACCTTCACTCCGTGAATCATGCCGAACACGGGGTAAAGATACTTCAGGAAAATGGTGTGCTCAACGGTCTCGATCACTCGACACGAGACCTGATTCTACGAATAATTTCATACCACAACCGTGCGTTCCTGCCGCAAAAAGAGACAGAGCATTGTCTTTTCTTTACAAAATTACTGCGTGACGCCGATAAATTGGATATCTGGCGGGTGGTTACCGACTATTACCGGAGGGAGGACGGAAAACGCAATAATGCGATTGAACTTGGCCTGCCCGATACACCGGGAATTTCTGACGATACGTATAATGATCTGATAGAGGGAAAAATCGTAGAAGTTACACACCTGAAGAATCTGAATGACTTTAAACTCCTTCAGATCGGATGGATATACGATATCAATTTTACCCCTACCTTTCAGCGCATCAAAGAGAGAAGATATATAGAGATGATCCGTGACGTACTGCCTGAATCAAAAGAGATAGAAGAAATCTTTTCTGTGGTTCAATCTTACCTTAATGAACAGATAAAGGACGTTTAGAAAAGCTTGCAAAAATTATTGTCATGTCAACGATACTCCGTCATTTCGAAGGAGTTTTCACGACTGAGAAATCTTAGATTTCTCCCTGCGGTCGAAATGACATTTCTTAATTGACACGACACTCGCCTGCGGGCCATAGTCTCTTTTAATTCACCCGTATCCTGCAGAACCGGCTATTTTTTACGGTTCTTCAAAATCTCTATCGTTTCGGAAATTTCCTGGTCTGAAACATCTTTCCGGAGCTTTTCCATCTCTTCCATCACCTCTGCAAACCGGATACCTTCAGCCGCACTGATCCACGCAAGCTGGAGTCGCTCCGGGCGGATACCCAGTTTTTCCATCCTTTTATGGATTTTCCCGATCCTTTTTTCGGTCCATTCGTTGGCACCACTATAGTGGCAGTCACCAATATGGCACCCGCTGACAAGAACAACCGGAGCACCCTTAAGAAAGCCATGCCAAATAAATTTCTCATCAACACGGGCTGAACACATGGTCCGGATAATACGAACACTGGCAGGATACTGGAGACGCGAGGTGCCTGCGTAATCCGCCCCGGCGTATGAACACCAGTTGCAGGCAAATGCCAGAACCTTTTCTTCAGGTTTTTCTTCGAGAATGGCATCGATCTGCACTGTGATCTGATCATTCGTAAAGTGGTTCATGATGATGGCCCCAAAAGGACACTCTGCAGCGCAGGTGCCGCAGCCGGAACATGCCGCCGTGTTTACAACCGCCGGAGTCTTTTTCTTAACATCAACGGTAATCGCATTATAAGGGCAAACCTCAACACATATTCCACATGATTTACAATGCTCAGGAATTACTTCGGAGGTAATAGGCTCTGAGGTAATTTCGCCTTTATGCATAAGCCTTATAGCGCGTGCGGCTGCTGCGGAGGCCTGGGTAACGCTGTCTTTTATGTCCTTTGGACCTTCAGCACATCCGCAGTAAAAAACTCCCCGTGTAGCAGCGTCCACAGGCTGCAGTTTTGGGTGAGCTTCCAGGAAGAATCCATCGACAGTCAGCTGAAGTCCCAGCATTTCCTGAATTCTTTGAGTGCCTGATGCCGGCTCAATACCCTGGGCCAATACAAGCATGTCAAGATCGTAAACATCAAGTTTACTCGTCGTTGTATTCTCAACCGCGACCCTAAGCCGTTTATCGGGAAGTTCCTCTACATTGCCCGGCAGACTCCTTAGATAATGAACCCCCAATCTGCGGCTGCGCATATAGAGTTCTTCGAAACCTTTCCCGGATGCACGAATATCGATATAGAATACCTTTACGTCCATTTCAGGATAATGCTCTTTAAGTATGAGGGTGCTCTTTACGGTATTCATACAGCAGATATTCGAACAGTAACTGTTGCCTTTCCTTGCCGAACGGGAACCGACACACTGAATAAAACCGATGGACGTTGGCCGTTTTCTGTCTGTGGGACGTATCAGCGCACCCTGTGAAGGCCCTCCGGCATTAACAAGACGCTCAAACTCCATGCTGGTGAGAACATTTTCAAATCTTACGTATCCATATTCATCAAGCTCAGTGGGATTATAGGGTTCCAGACCGGTTGCTACAATGATAGTGCCTACCTTTTCAATAAACTCTTCGTCGGACATGTTAAAATCAATACAACCCTTATCACATGCCTCCACGCATTTGGAACATACGGAAGGAGTATGGCCAAGACACTCATTGATATTGATCACATAAGCAGAAGGTACGGCCTGGGGAAAGGGTGAATAAATGGCCTTGCGTGAAGAAAGCCCTATATCAAACTCATCCGGACGAACTACCGGACAAGCCCTCGCGCACTCTCCACATGCCGTGCACTCATCTTCGTTTACATAGCGTGCCTTCTTAACAATCCGAACATCGAAGTTACCTACATAACCTTTAACATCAGCAACCTCACTCATGGTGAGAAGCTTTATCCGGGGATGTCGACCGACATCCGTCATCTTCGGCCCGAGGATTCAGATGGAACAGTCCATCGTGGGAAAGGTCTTGTCAAGCTGTGCCATAACACCGCCAATGGACGGTTTTTTCTCCACGAGGACCACTTCATAGCCGTTGTCCGCAAGGTCTAAAGCGGCTTGAATCCCTGCAATACCACCCCCGATGACCATAGTCCGTTTTGTAAGCGGCAGGATCTGCTCGGTGAGTGGATACAGTAGACGCACCCGCGAAACAGCCATTTTTACCAGATCAATCGCCTTTTGCGTGGCGGCTTCGGGCTCGTGCATATGAACCCAGCTGCACTGTTCACGGAGATTGGCCATCTCAAAAAGATAAGGGTTGAGACCAACGGACTGTATCATCTGGCGAAATGTAGGTTCGTGAAGCCTCGGTGAGCAAGAGGCTACGACTATCCTGTTCAATCCGTGTTCAACGATATCGTCCTTGATCTCCTGCTGCCCCGGTTCCGAACAGGCATAAATAAGATCTTTTGAAACAATAACATCGTCAAGTCCCGATGCTATTTCGGCCACCTTCCGGCAGTCCACTGACTGGGCGATATTTAAACCGCAGTGGCATACATACACGCCAATACGTATCTCCTGCATAGCATCAGTTGAATTTTTTGCGAGACTTTTTGCTTCCATCTTTATTCCTCAAATTATAATATTCGTATTAGCGAAAAAGAACAGCCAGCTCTCCCCTAAGAAAACGATTACTTCCAGTATATAGAACCGGCAATAAGACTTGCCAGGTCTACCATTTCAATCTCAAGCTCCTCTCCTCGAAAAGGATCCTCCATGGCACATTTCAGATGAATCTGACATTTCGGACAAGCAGTGACCAGAAGATCGCTTCCCGTATCATGTGCCTGCTTGAGACGCTTCACTTGAAGTGTTTTACTGAAAGAATCACATCCGGTCCATGCACAGTTTCCACAGCATATCGCAGATTTTCCACTGTCCTGCATTTCTTCAAAACTGACTGCTTTGAGGTGATTGATCAACCTTCGCGGCAACTCTGCCCCCTGTTCAAATCGGCTCAGGCGGCACGGGTCCTGAAAGGTCAACCTCTTATCAATTTTTTTAAAATCAACGGCGCCCTTGGCAATTTCTTTTTCCAGAAAATTATAAAGGTGCGTTATCTTGACATTTAATTTTATTCCCTGCCGCTGATAGTCGTGAGAGAGCGTCCGGTAACACTCCGGACAGGCAGTAATAACTTCCTCGACTCCAAGGTCTTGAATCATTTCCACGTTCAAGGTAGCGAGCTTTTTGTAATTGTCCCGGTCGCCGGACCAGAGGAGATCATGTCCGCAACATCGTTCATCGTGAAGCAGTGCAGGTTGAATATCAAAAAAATTGATGAGGCGAAGACTGTCTACCAGAATATTTCTGGTTTCAACACCGAGATGTTTTCTGAAAAATATGTCAAAGTACGTCGCACACCCGCCCCAAAAAAGGACCTTGCTTTCGTCATCAATGACAATATCCTCGGGAAGCCAATCCCAGCGTTTTGCTGTCAGTCCGGGAGATGTCATCGCTCTCATAAGAGAGTGAAAAAAACCTCCGTGAACCGGATGAGTGTCTCCTTTTCTTTTCTGTATAAACGCCCTGATATCTCTGATAAACCCCGGGAAATTGATGGCAGAGGGACATCGATCATAACAGAGTCCGCAGGTCAGGCACGCAAAGACATTATCCTGGACTGAAGGAGAATCAATATTACCTGCTATTATAGAAGTCGCCAAGGCACGGGGAGAAAACGGTTTTCCAGCCACAGCCAGAGAACAGGCAGACGTGCATTTTCCGCAGTCCTGGCATGCAAAGACATTGTGAAAAGAAACGATGTCGGCTACTGATTCCCCGCCGATAACTTCTTCCGGTGCTTCTCCGGCCGGGATCACCGGACTTTTTCCCAACCGTTTTATTTGATCTGTAAAATCTACGAGAAACTCCAGCAATTCATCTGATTCATCAGGTAAAAACGTGGCCCAGCGGAGACGATCCTCTCCGAGGCCTAAACATTCAAGAATTTCCCGTGTGTCTGCCGTATTGTCATGAGCAGTGGCAGTTCCGCTTCCATAGCGACAAGTCCCAGGGTCACACCCCACGAGAGCGACACCATCAGCGCCTTTTTCAAAAGCTTTAAAAAGTAAAGCTTTGCTGATTCTTCCTGTACAGGGTATCCGAATCATTTTTATCTCAGGAGGAATTCCAGCCCCCTGATCCTCAAGTGTTTGAAATGCAGAATGCGGTCCCCAGTTACACATGAACAAGACAATATTGAAATTATCCATTTTCCCCTTATAATCCTTAAATCCTATAATAACTCCTCAAGCATTCGTTCAAGAAACCTCTGGCTTCTATATGGACTGTCGGCGGCATTAGTTGGACAAACGGAAATGCAGTTTCCGCATCCTTTACAGAGCGCTTCATCCACTGACGCACACCATCCGTCAACGGCATTTCTTTTCATAGAAATCGCCATATATGGGCACATTCGCAAACAGCGACCGCAACCGCGGCACAATGTTTCATCTATCACAACGGTGAATCCCTTGCTTTGACGAGGCCCACGGGGCATTACAGAAGCTGCCAGAACCGCAGCAGCCATTCCCTTCTTTCTTTTAGAAACATTTACCCCGGGTGGATCCGCCAAAAAAAGCCCTGCGGTGGAGGTAGCTCCGGGATAAAAAAATGATACACCAGGGATACCTTTTTGTTGATAAACGGTTTTAATCTGACTTGACAATCCTTCAGCCTGTATATATTGAATCGCCTTTCTCGACTTCTCGTCGAGGATAACCGCTCCCACCAGAAGGGTTTGCTTAAAACCATCCGATTCAATAAATACGTTGAAATTACCGAGAGTTCCACTCAATCCCTCTACGGAAGATCTGTCGAAAATGTGAACATTTGAACGCCCCAGTTGTTCAGGCACAGATTTCTCTGACGATCCAAACCAGAACACCTCCAGACCCGCTTCAGCAAGCGTAGAAACGCTGTTAAATGCGGCCTCAGACTCCCCTATCACTGCAGTAGTGAAATTATAGTTTCTTGCGAGTGCAGGAAGGGATTTTAAAGCTCTTGCACGTCTGACAGACCGATCAATCAACCCCGAAAATCTCTGTAACGCCAGGGAAGGATCCTGACTTATCAATCGCAGGACTTCTCCCCTCAGGTTGCAGGTTTCCACCATAGACCGGCTTACCCCTGTTCCGGTAAAGAGGGAGTGTTTCAACCGGCTTCTCTGATCTGTACATGCGCTACACACAAAATTCAGAGGGCAACATACACAGGAAGCCAGAACCACGCGGGTTATCCCTTTTTCACGAATGGTTCTTAATATGCTTGCAGATCCTTCCGGCGTACAGGCAGAAGAAATCTCTTCAACATGGACCACATCTGTCAGATTACTTAATCCGTTTACGCAGTCACTCATACCATCAAGCCACCCGAGGGAATCGTTACACCTGCATACAAAAATTCCCAAACGAATATCCGGAGAAAGGCCCGGGTCGGGAGGAGAAAACGATATCCCTTGACCTCTTGGCCTCTGAGTGGTTCCTTGAAGAAGGGTCATGGCTTGCGCCGCGGCTGCAAAACCGCGCATAATCATGGCAGAAACATCAGTTTTGGAAGCACTGGGACCATACGCCCTGATAACATCTTCTCCCCTGACCTGAGGGGCCATTTCCAGATCCGCAATAATAAGCACGCCGGCATTGTCAATTATTTTTTCAGGCATCTCCCCGTGATGTACCGCTCTGATTGCACCACATACATCAACACACTCAAGGCACTCGGAACAGACCCCACATTGAAGGCAGCGCCCTGACTCCAACGACACCTGAGGCTCACTCAAGCCCAGAACAACTTCTGAAAAATCTTCCTTTCGAACGGCAGGCTGTCTTTCAGACATCTTCGGTCGAGACTGAGAGGGAATATCTGCAGATATATCCGGAAATTCTTTATCTTCCGGCCTCATGGTCTGCATGCCCCATCTGTGCTCTCCGGAAATATCCCTGTGTACCGAACGGGCAGCGGCTCTCCCGGATGCCATGGCTTCAACTACTGAAGAAGGACCCGAAACCGCGTCTCCTGATGCATAAACGCCTTCAAGACTGGTTCGCATCGATTCATCTGTCTCGATCAAGTCTTTGCCGGTAATATTAAATCCAATCTCATCAGCGTCGCTTTTGAAGTTCCCCTCTTGGCCGATTGCAACAAAGACCCGGTCAAAACCCAGTTCAAACGCTTCTTGCCCCGGAATAACTACAGGCCTTGGAATACCGCGGTCGTCAGGTTCTCCTGGTTGGGTGGACATACATTCCAGTCGATCCACTTTTCCATCTTTTCCTTTAAAGGCAACCACCTGAGTGCAATCCTTGATGGTAACACCCTCTTCCTGTGCGGCAGTTATTTCTTCCGGATCGGCGGGCATATCCTGTTTCCTCCGTCGATACAGCACAGTAGGAAATGCTCCAAGGCGAACAAGGGCTCGGGCGACATCAATTGCCGAGTTGCCACCGCCGATAACGGCCACATTCCCTTTTAGTTCCCTTATTTCACCCCGGCACACCTTTTCCAGAAAAGGCAAAGACCCTTCAACCCCTGCCATATCTTCCCCGGGTGCGCCGAGCCTTTCGTCTGCCCACGTTCCGACAGCTAATATAACAACATCAAAATCTTCTCTGATCTGCTTCAGGTCATGATCAAAATTGATCATCCGACCTGTTATGAATTTGACCCCCAGTCTTCTAATATATTCGATTTCAACATCAAGGATATCCCTGGGAAGACGGTGCTCTCCGACAATGTATCGAAGCATCCCGCCTGCCTTATCATTCTTTTCAAGAACCGTGACTTGATATCCCAGCCGGGCAAGATCCGCTGCGGCAGCAAGACCGGCAGGCCCCGAACCCACAACGGCAATCTTCTCCCCCTTCTCAGTAGCACTGTCCGAAGAACTTACTTTCCCCGGATGGGAAATCTCGTAGTCTGCTAAAAATCGTTTGATGTCACGAATAGAAATGGGTTCATCAAGGTCGCCTCTCAAACATGATTCTTCACAGGGACGGGTGCAAACTCGTCCGCAGATACCCGGTAAAACATTGTCCTTTCTGATCAAATCCAGTGCTTCCTGATACCTACCCACTTTAGTCAGCGCAATATAACCCTGCACATTAACACCCAGCGGACAGCTTTCCTGACAAAACGGCTGACGCCGTTTGTCAATAACCGCCCGTCCGGGAAGACTCTGCCGACTGTTGATTTTGACGGCTTTTTCTTCTTCAGAAACAGAAACCGGGCAAATCTCAACGCATCGACCACACAACGTGCATCGATCCGGATCAACAAATGTCTGCACCTTGTTAATGCGTACCCTGAACCCCTGAGGGGTATGCTTGATCGAGGTTATTTCGGCAGGCATGACGCATTGAATAGCAGAATTCCTTAAAATCCGGATAAGCCCAGGCCTATGGGCATGGTTCAGCGGTAAACCGGACTTGAGCTTCCAATCATTCCGGGACAACTTGAGATCAAGATCACAATCATTATCCACAAGTGTCACCGGGATTCCCAGTTCTCCCAACTTGTTGGTCGCTAATATACCGGCCGGTGTCGCACCGATAACAATAACTTTATGAAGCCTGTCTTGCGATCGTTTCATGAAAGAGTCCCTGTTCGCCCGGAGGCCTTTTTCATACGCCCCTTAAGCGTGGCAAGACCGGAATCCCAACCCTTGTTAAAGGCCATGATGTTCATTTCCTCTGTGCCCCCGGGCACTGATTCTGCAACGGCATTCCGTGCTGCTTCAGGGGATACAGTGCTTGTAATCGCAGTTAAAAACCCTATCATAATGATATTGGCCATCATCTTCTGTCCCAGTTCTTCGGCAATGCGAGTGGCTGGAATGGAATAAAAGTTTCTTGTCCCGCGCGGCCTAACGAGGTCCTCATCAATCACCAGAACCCCATCGTGTTTCAACTGTCTTATGAATTTGTCATAGCCCCCCTGCGACATACACACAAGGATATCAGGGTCTTCTACGTAAGGATAATGGATGATATTATCTGAAATAACGACCTGAGCGTTGCATGCTCCGCCTCGTGACTCGGGCCCGTAAGACTGCACAAGGGTACTTTCCTTCTTGTCACCTAAAGCAGCCGCTCTTCCAAGGATACGACCAGCCAGGATAACACCCTGACCTCCAAATCCCGTTATGATAATTTCCTGTTTTGTTTTTCCTTGATTTTGAGTATCAGTCATAGATTAAAACCCGAAGTAAAAATCTTTATTCCCTGTTAGCGGGCCGATAGAGTTTGTCATACTTTTCCAGCCACGTTTTTCGATCCACATCGACAAATGTACCAAGTATAATTCCTTTTTCCATATCTATATCCAGCTCAAATGGAGACGCTTCATTTTTTATAATAGTTTTCTCCTGGTATATCTTCAACATATCCATCAGCTTTAACTTGTTACGTCGGCCATAATTGACAGGACAGGGAGAAAGAACTTCAATAAAGGAAAACCCTTTTTTCAACAGCGCCTTTTCTACCGAGTCTGTAAATTCCCGTGTGTGCAATGTGGTCCATCTGGCCACATAGGTTGCTCCGGAGGCAATGGCCATGAGCGGCAAATTAAAAGGAGTGTCGGGATTCCCCGCAGAGGTCGTCGTTGTCTTGGCCATATACGGCGTGGTTGCCGCCACCTGACCACCTGTCATGCCGTAATTTAAATTGTTGATGCAGACAACCGTAATATCAACATTGCGCCTTGCGGCATGAATAAAATGGTTCCCGCCAATGGCAAACAGATCACCATCGCCGCTAAATACCAGTATATTGAGTTCCGGGTTAGCGATTTTCAATCCTGTTGCAAAGGGAATAGCCCTTCCATGCGTTGTATGAAAGGAATCCAGATTGACATAGCCGGAAGCACGTCCTGAACAGCCGATTCCTGAAACCATAACCATCTTTGAGGTATCAATACCGCTGTCCTTTATCGCGGTGAGACATGAAGAAAAAGCCGTCCCTATCCCGCATCCGGGACACCAGATATGAGGCATACGATCCTTCCGAAGGAGATAATCGAGCGGATGTTCCGATTTTTTGTCGGCCTTTTTCAAGTTTACAGACATGGTTAAAAGGCCTCCTTCAATACTTTGAGAACCCTGTCCGGAGAAATTATTGTACCGCCAGGATGCCCGACCAGAAAGGCAGGCGCCCTGCCGCATGCACATCGCTCAACTTCCAGATGGATCTGCCCCAGATTAATCTCCACAGTCACGAATCCCTTTACCTTTTCAGCCAGTTTTCGGATCTGATCCTCTGGAAAAGGCCATACCGTAACAAGCCGTAAAAGTCCCGCTTTAATTCCCAGCCCCCTGGCTATATCAACCGCAGCCATGCCGGTTCGAGCGGAAACGCCATACGAGACAACAACAATTTCAGCATCATCCATATGATATTTTTCAGTCTGAATGATATCATCCAGGTTTCTGAGAATCTTACTGGTAAGCCTGGTCATCATTTCTTCCTGCCCCTCCACGGTCAAAGCCGGATAACCCCTTTCATCATGAGTGAGACCGGAAACGTGCACGTTAAACCCTTCTCCTGCCGCAGGCATGGGTGCAACCCCATTTGGTCCGGGTTCGAAAAGCTTAAATCGATCCTTCCGTCCCTTTGGTTTCGGTCTGGGTCGTATTGTAATATCTTTTAACCGGGGTATGATTACCTTTTCGCTCATATGCCCGATCATCTCATCACTCATAATTAATACCGGCAATCGGTAGGTTTCACTCAGGTTAAACGCGGTAATCGTCTGATAAAACATATCCTGGGGGGAAGACGGCGAAAGTGCAATTATCTCATAGTCACCATGAGAACCCCATCGCGCCTGCATCATATCTGCCTGTGCACCCTGGGTCGGAAGACCCGTAGACGGCCCGGCCCGTTGTACATCAACGACCACACATGGGGTTTCCGTGCAGATTCCCAGCCCGATATTTTCCATCATGAGGCTGAAACCCGGCCCGGAAGTAGCAGTCATGCTTTTAACACCTGCCCATGAAGCACCGAGCACAGAAGCGATAGCGGCAATTTCATCTTCCATCTGAATAAACGTTCCCCCAACCCTTGGAAGTCTTTCAGACATATGCTCGGCTATCTCTGTAGCAGGAGTTATAGGGTACCCACCGAAAAACCGGCATCCCGCCGCCAGTGCCCCTTCTGCACAGGCAACATCGCCTGTTATATAATGCTCACCCGTGAGGATTGTTGGTTCCATTCCACCCCTCGTCTCGACTTTTTTTATGATAGTGTCCTAAAATCCGACTTTCCTGATTCACAAAGATTCTTCCTCTTCCTGCACGTCTTGTTGATTAAGAACCTTGACAGAATAGATGGCGAACTCCGGGCAAATGATTTCACAATAATGACAGTTTACACAGGCATCGGCTTTCTTTACTACAGGAGGATGATACCCCTTTTTATTGAATCTTGAAGAAACTTCCAGCACCTGCCGGGGGCAGAACTCTATACAGTATCCACACCCCTTACATCGATCTTCAAGGATATACACTTCACCTCGAGTCGTCTGTACTTCATCTAAATCAAGTGGAACCCGCCAGAATTCCATAGACCCCTTCTCCAATACTTACACCTATTCTCTAAATAAATGATCTCTGAAGACGGCAATTTATATTAATGGCGGAGTAAATGTCAAGCAATATTGTCTCGAAAATTTTAGAAAGTGGGACACCCTACCACTTTTTCCGGGGTATTCGGCTATTTTTAAAACTTTACGGTCATGTGGGTTAATTTTTGCTTGGGGTAGAAACTCTTATTGGGCAAGTCTGAAAGAAAATAATGAGAAAGGAAGGTGCCAAGGGAAGACCCCGGTTTTATCGGTGGGCGGGGAGTATCAAGTCCCCCAAATTTACATCTTGTTATTACGGCAAGAAATTGCTATGTTTATTCGGTGCAAGGTCTTTGTAATATCCATTAAATCGATTGCCGTGGAGGGTATGATTATGGATGACAAGAGAAAATTCGAAAGATTACATATCGAAGTTCCTGCCAGAATTAAGGTGCTTTCCTCGGGGGACAAAAACGATCCATTGGTCTTGCAGACCAAAAATGTGTCTGCTGGAGGCGCTTTTGTTGGTACGAAACAACTTTTACCTGAGGATACAAATATTGAAATAGAAATTTTTCTTCTGAGTGAAGAAGTACAAGAGTTAGATGACGCCGATAAAGGAAATGTTCTAATTGTTACCGGGCAAGTGATAAGATCCGGACCAGACGGAATAGCTATCCGTTTTAATGAAGATTACGACATCTTGTCCGTGAAGGATTTCATCAAAAAGGAAGGTTTGTAATATATTTAAAAACTTACCCGGTGCTGTGAAAGTAACATCCACATTTGATCCCTTATTTCCCTGATGATTAATCCGCTACATTTATAGTCACTGTGAAAGTTTGTGCAGTCTCCCCACCAACCCATGGTCGTTTATAAATAAATTCCAAGTTTGTATTTCCTTGCTTTTCGGCAATAAATTCAAAAACATATTTTCCTCCGACACCAACTCGCCGAGAATTATCGGAGTCAGACATAAAATCTTCACTAATCAATCTGATCACATCCGAGTTTATATCTTGTAATGACCATACAAATCCGGTTGTAGGGTTCCCTTTCAAGCTTATGACGATCTTTTGATCAGTTAAAACATTTACAACCGTATCGTTAGCATTTTCATTTAGCTGTATTGTTCCTTTTGCTTTGTTACTATCGTCATTATTTACATTATTAGCACATCCTATCGACACAAAAGCCAAAACAATTAAAAATAGACTTTTCATAATTCTTCCTAAATTAAGTTGTTAAATATTGCTACGCCAAAAGATACAGAACCCTCAAACCCCGCAGTTAGCGCAGTTTGCATTGTAAAATTAAATAGTTGATAATGGAGCATGAGGCAATATTTCAGGCTGAGGTTCCTTCATGCTTCATCAGTATATGCAACAATTTTTGAGCT
>Ga0265594_1001972_pt1 | contig 15302 bp, 10 predicted proteins | sample saktaG_11_FD_190147 | JGI IMG/M metagenome (GOLD analysis project Ga0265594, IMG submission 190147) | Saline water microbial communities from Sakinaw Lake, British Columbia, Canada - sak_2011_5_24_80m | ecosystem: Environmental > Aquatic > Non-marine Saline and Alkaline > Saline ... | reverse complement strand
AGTATTATATTTTATTGTTGTGCAATAGTATAATAATTCACTTTTAGATGTCAGACCTGTTACATATACATTATTATTTTCATCTAATATTAAATCATAAGCACCTAAAGTTTGTATATTAAATATATTTGTATATACACCTGCACTGTATCGTTGTTCCCATAATTGTTGTCCGCTGGAATCATATTTCACAGTGGAATATTCTCCATTACTTGTTCCTGTTACATATACATTCCCAAGTGTATCTGTTACTATTGCATTTGCAATATTGGTTCCCAAACTATCCGGAGGCAAAGTATATGCCACCCATTGCTGCACACCATCAGAATTATATTTAACAGTGGCATAACTAAAAATATCTGTGGCAGGGCTATAAGTACAAAAACCTGTTATATATACATTGCCCTGTTTGTCAATTGTAATAGCTGATGGTCTGTCATTTCCACTTCCTGGTCCGTTAAAGCGACCAGTCCATTGTATATTACCATAAGTATCATATTTTATAGTAACCCAGTCAAAATCATTTCCAAATTTATAGCTTCTTCCTGTTACATATACATTATAATATTTATCTATTGTCATATCTGCTACTCTGTCATCATCATGATAAGGGCTGTCATATCTGCGGTTCCATATCTCATTACCATCCTGGTCATATTTTATAGTAACATAGTCAGCTTTATTCATCTGTATAAATGGAATGTTTTTACTTGTGCCTGCCACATATATATTATCAAAAACATCAATAGATATTCCCACATCCTGCAATGAGTCGGGACCGTTGTATCTTGCCACCCATTCCTGAACAGCAATTTCCTGTGCATTTGTTTTTTGAAAATATATGCTCAATGCTATGAGCATAATAACTGATAATAAATTTATTGTTTTTTTCATAATTATTATAATTTTAGTGTTAAAGAAATTAAAACAATCTACAAAGATACATTTTTAAATTATATAAACAAATTTATTATTTATTTAGCCAAAGTAACAGTTCCTTTTCTCTCAACTGTTTCATTATTTATCATTTCTGCTTTCAGGTAATAAATAAACACAGCATTATCTAATGGTTTTCCTTTATAAGTTCCGTCCCAGCCATTATCCTGATTAGTTGTTTCAAATATTTTTTCTCCCCATCTGTCATAAACAATAAATGTTAAACTTTTTATTCCCGTGCCTCTGACAAATAGCTTATCATTATGATTATCATGGTTTGGTGAAAATATATTAGGGACATATAAATCCGGGCAAAGTGTTTCCGAATGAAGTATCTCTATATTTTCTGTTGCAGAACAGCCATTAGAGTCAGTAACAATTACTGTATAAGTATTTGGTTCCAGGTCGGATATATCTTCTGTTGTTTCACCATTATCCCAGTTAAACACATAAGGTGCTGTTCCTGTTACAGTTAAATCAACAGAGCCATTATTAGCTCCGACGCAGGTTTCATCTGTTTTGTCTGTTAAGATATTTGGGACAGGATAAACCAATATGTTAATAGTATCACTATCCATACAGCCATTACCATCTGTAATAGTAACTGAATAATTTCCTGTAACAGTTACGTTAAGAGTTTGATTTGTTGTAGCATCATTCCATAAATAAGTGTAACCTGCTCCTGCATCAAGTGTAATTGTATTTCCCTGACATGTTGATGTATCAGAACCTAAATATACTGTTGGATTTGGATTAACTGTTAAATTAAGTTCATAAATACTATCACAACCATTTGTTGTTGTCAAAGAATCATAATATGTATCTGCTGTAGTATAATCATTGCCATGCCAGGTATATGTTTCGCCATCGCATATTCCCTCATTATCAGTATAAAAGTAAGATAGATTAACTGTAACTATGACATCATCTGTATCCGTGCAACCGTTTCCATCTGTTATTGTTACAATATAGGTTGTAGTTATTGTCGGCGTTACTGTAATTGTTGCTGTTGCTCCGCCTGTACTCCACAAATAAAATGTTCCTCCTGAAGCTGTTAAGTCAATACTATTACCCTGGCATACAGTGGTATCTTCGCCTGCATAGGCAGTTGGGTTCGGATATATTGTTACTATAACATCATCGGTATCTGTGCAGCCAAAACTGTTTGTTACGGTTACTGTAAATGTTGAGTCATAAGTAGGACTAACTGTAATAGTTGCTGTTGCTCCGCCTGTACTCCACAGATAAGATGTTCCTCCTGTTGCTGTTAAGTCAATACTATTACTCTGGCATACAGAAGTATCTACACCTGCATAAGCAGTTGGGTTTGGATTTATTGTTACTATAACACTGTCAACAGCTGTGTCTCCGATAAAATCAGTTACTGTTACTGTATAAGTAGTTATTATTGAAGGACTTGCCATAGGATTGGCAATAGTTGAATCGCTTAATCCTGTTGTTGGCGACCACAGATAAGTATAAGTTGGTGTTCCTCCGAATACTGATGCCAGTAAAGAGGTAGAATCGCCAATACATATAGAATTTGGACTTGCTGAGGCAACTACTGTTAATGATGTAGCTGATGTTACGATAAATCTGCTGGCATTAGAAGAAAAGTCAGTTATGCTGTTGGATTGATTTTCATAATACCAATCTGTAGAAGGTAAATTTGAGAAAGCTCCAGGTATGCCATTTTCCAGATTCCATGATGTAATGATGTAATGTTCTATCATAGCTTGTGTTCTGTCAAATGATGAGCCCTCGTCTGCGGTGTTCCATCCAAGGTTTAGAGAGCCGGAAGAACCACCATTATTACTTTCTTCAACAATATAAGTATATTGGACGCATTCATCATCAACTCCAGTGCTGGGGTCAATTCCTTTTATAATTCTTACTCCAAAAGTATCAATAGTTCCTGCATAGTTAAGTTTTACGGGCTTATAACTATTTAAAGTATCTCCAACAGGAAAAAGAAAATCTGTCCCGGTAAGCAAACTGTTTTTAACAAGTTTTCCTGTTCCGTTTGTAACTACAAATTTTGTGGGAGAATTATTATAAATAATAGCATTTGTTAATAAAACAAGATTATTGTTATTTATTGCAACGTTATTATTATTAAAAATCAAAGAGTCGTTTATATTTGTTTTTATACTAATGGTTTTATTATCTGTTCCATCTATAAACAGATCGCAAAAAGTTGTAGTATTAGAGCCGCCGATATCCTGATATGCTCCCTGCATTTTGACTTTACTATTAATGCCTGAAACAAAATCAGCATTATTAATAAAATTTCCTGTAAGGGTAATTATTCCATTGTTGGCTATTTCACCATTTGAATTATTGGTAATACCGCCATTTGTTCCTCCGGTAACATTTAGAGATGTTCCTGTACTAATGCCAATTTTAGCATTTTCATTTTTTAAACCCTGAGCAAGAATAAAATTTGAAAATGATATTAATCCAAGAATCAGTAAAGTTTTTTTCATAGCTTTATTTTATTACATTATTTATAAATTATATTATATTGTGATATATAATAATTTTAAATTAATAATTTAGATATTAATCTGCAAATTTATATCTTTTTTTTAAAATAATAATAATTTTTATAGAATTAAATAAATATTCTACTAATTTTTTGGATTTTACAATTATTATCTGACTCTTAATGACCTAATAATATAAAATATTTTTTTTAGCGGTTTACTGACGATTTTATGAACAGCATCCTTTACAATTGTAGAAATAAAAAAATATAACTACTTTTACATTTTATACCAAACCGTCCCGATGCAAAATCGGGATAAAAATAATATTGTTGGCTTGGTTTGGTTAATGCCGACCGACTAACAATCTCAATTTATGAGAGTAGCGAAATAAATTGAGTATCTTGTTAGCGAGTCGGTATTAGTTAAAACTGTATATTATCTTTACTTATAAAAGCGTTGACATTGAAAGAAATGAATTAATAGAAGTCCCCTTAAACAAAAAAACTTATAAATGATTACTAAATTTATGACAATAAGAAATTATCCTCCATACCATAAACTTATCATTTTTGTAGTGATAATAGTGATTTCTTTAATTTTTACGACATTAGTCGGGGCTTTATTTGCAATACCTTTTTATGGTTTTGATGTTATTAGTAAATTATCAGAATTAGATATATCTAATCCTGATAATTTATCTGTCTTAAAATATTTTCAGATTGTAAATCAATTAGGTCTTTTTATTTTCCCTTGTTTGATATTTGCATTTTTAGTAAACAAAAATGTTTCTGAATATTTAAAGGTAAAAAGAAAACCTGTATTTTCATCATTAATTATTGCCGGACTAATAATGCTGGTTGCTATTCCTGTTATAAACTGGCTGTCTAATATAAACGAGATGGTTAGTTTACCAAAGTCATTGGAAAGTATAGAAAATTTGCTTAAAAATTATGAAGAGAGTGCCGAAAAAATGACCGAAGCTTTTTTAAATGTGCATACTTTATCGGGCTTGTTGTTAAATATTGTTATGATAGGTATAATTCCTGCTGTTGGTGAAGAGCTTTTGTTCAGAGGTGTTTTGCTTAGATTATTTAATGACTGGACAAAAAATTGTCATATTGCTATATTAATATCTGCTTTCCTTTTTAGCGCTATGCACTTACAATTTTTTGGCTTTGTTCCACGTATGTTGATAGGTGTTTTGTTTGGCTATTTATTTGTTTGGACAAGGTCGCTCTGGATACCTGTATTTGCTCACTTTATTAACAATACTTTTGCTGTAATAATTACTTTTTTAACAAACAAAGGTATAATTAATACCAATTTAGATGTTGTAGGAACACGAAGTAATGATTATATATATCTGATAATCAGTATAATAGCTGTTTCTTTTTTAATAATAAGGATTTTTTTAACAGAAAAGAAAAAGATAAGGAGTGCTTATTAGATAATCAACAGTAAAATTATTTTCTTCCAAAGTCAGCAGGAATTTCTCCCCATGACTTTGTGTCCCATTTTATAATTGGGTTTTTATACTGATTTTCTCTTAACCATTTTTCAGCTCTTATTATTAAATCAAACAGGTCTTTATTTTTAGCGGTCTCTTTGAGTTTTGTCTTTGCTTTTTTGTTTTTAACCCAGCCAATAGCAACTTTAGAATCAGAATATATTGCCAAACTACTATTTTTCTTTTTCAGATAAGATAATCCGTGGACAATAGCCAGAAACTCTCCAACATTATTAGTTCCGTTATAAAATGGTCCTTGCAAAAATATTTTTTCCCCTGTTTTTGTATAAACTCCCTGATATTCCATTATGCCAGGGTTTCCCAGACAGGAAGCATCAACAGATAAACTGTTAAGAACAGGTCTTGCCTCTGTCTTACTCAGATTTGATTTATTTTTTACCAGTTTTGTCTTTTGTAAAGATTTTGATGAGACAAGTTCAGCACAAGTTTTAGTAAAATCATCTGTCTCCCCGATAAATATGGAATGTTCCATAGGTGGAGGATTTTTAAATGCCTGTTCTGCTAATGCTTTATTATTAAATGATTTGTAAATGGCTCCGCTAAATCCTTTTACTTGTTTCTTACATTCTTCCCATTCTGAAAAAATACCTGTTTTAATGCCTTTCCAGACAACATAATATTTTTTTTTTGCCATCTTTATGTTTTATTATTGTAATGTTAAGGGCTTGTGAAAAAAACCGGATACTTGTCTCCTGCTTTTTGTTTAACTAATCAGTAAATAGCTACCAGCAACTAGATATTATTATTTTTCTACCAAAATTTTCAATTCATTTAGAGGCATATTTCCCAAAGTTATTTTTCTTAGTTGTCCCATAATCCATTTTGTCTCCACATTATTTTTATCTGAGAATTTAATGTCTGCAAATTTTTCTTTTAAGAATGGTATTTGAGATGTGATTTTTTCTTTTGATGTTTTTTTAAAATTAATAGTTGTTAACACTGATTTGAAGTCCATTTTGGGATATTTATAAACAACAGGAAGCATTTGTTTTGAAATTTCCAGATATAATTTTTCGTCTTTAATAAATTTAAAAAGTTCATATATTTTATCATAATTAAATTTGTCAGAGCTTATATAGTGTCCTTCAATAAATTTTAGTTTATGTCCAAAAAAAGTTCCTGTAAATATCGGGTTTATTTTTAATTTTTTGATTATTTTTTCAATGACAGGGAATAGATTTTTTTTGAAGATATAAGTATATGTATCCTCAGGTATTTTCCATTTTTTTAGTTGAAGATATCTGTCAACAATTTCTGTTGGCAAATTTTTTCTTATATCTTCTATATAATTTGTATCTAAAGGGATAGGAGGCAGGTCAGTATCGGGATACATACGGTCTGCACCAGGCAGTACTCTTTCAAAAATAGTAGTTCCGTCTTCTAAGTATTTTCGTGTTTCTTTTGGCACTTCACAGAAAGCCATTTTACATCTTTCTTCTATGGTTTCAAGAGCTGTTTCCATATCTTCTTCCTGTCCCCATATCAGGATTTGTGCATCATTTTTGCTGGCATTTAAAATAGGTGCAATAATCTCAAAGTCATCCTGAGTAATAATTTGGTCAAATTGTTCGGAATAAATCATATTAGGTTTTTCCAGGCAGGCAATTACTTTAAGTCGGTCGCTAATTTCGTTTGCAAACATTTTGCCAGGTTGAGTAAAATGTGATAATATTCCTTTAAAATCAGGAAGATTTACAGCAATGAGTTTATATTTTTTTTCTTTTGCTATTTTAAGAGGTTCATAAGTAATTTCAAAAGCATCAAAGTCAAGATATTCGTAATTAATTTTCCAATTCTGTGGGTCATCTACTCTTTTATTTAAAATATCTTTTATTTTAAGCAGAGCCCATTGTCTAAAACACTCATTATGAGTAAGTTCCGGTATCAACTTTGTATGAGCTACGCCTTTTATTTCAGCTCTTGTTCCATCTTTACAACTTACATTTACGTCTTCGCGTCCTGCTCCCATTCCTGTTCTTACTTTTCCTGTACTTCTATTAAGAAATCGGATATAATTACAAGCTTCTTTTACTTCATCAGGATTTTTCATATCAGGATAAGTAACAGTTTCAATTAAAGGCATACCTAATCTATCGGTTTTATAAATACGTGTATGTCCTATATCAGAAATTTCGCGACAAGCATCTTCTTCAATACTAAGTTGAATTAATCTTATTTTTTTCTTTTTCAGATATATTTCACCTTCTACTCCGAGGATAGCTGTTCTTTGAAATCCTGTGGGAATGCTTCCGTCTAAGTATTGTTTACGGGTAATATGAACCTCTCCTACAATATTGAATTTTGATAGCAGAGATATTTCCAAAGCATATTCCAGTGCTTGTTTATTTATTTCAAAAGGTGGTGTGTCATCTACTTCATAAGTACATGTAGTTTCATTTTTACATCTGTATATAATTTTTTTTCTTGTTTTAAATTCCATTAAAGCTGTTCCGTCATATTCTCCGAGTTCACTAAGAGTAGGTCGCATATGCCTGACTACCTCAGCATCATAGTCATTGTTCTTGTTGTATTTCCCAGCAGGGCAATGACAAAATAATTTTTCTGTGGTATTTAGCTGTTGGTGAACTTCAAGTCCTGACATAAATCCGATATTGTCATAAGTTTTTTGTGTTGCTTGTTTTCGGGAAACGTATCCAACTTGTTTTTTTGTCTTTTCGTAATTATCTATAGGATTAAAAGTGTTTTTCATTTATACAGTAAATTATAATATACATTTTGTTAACCGTTCACAGTATATTTTTTTATAATTAGTTTTTATTAATTTATACAATTTTTCTTATGAATTTCTAATTGCTCTAATTGACCTAATTAACCTAATCAATATCCAAGTCCCAATTTCTAATGTGTTAAATTTTAGCTTACTTTTTTATAAATGATGTTAAAATTTGTAACCGTTCACAACTTATTTATAGGAAACCATATTTTGCAGTATATATATTGTTATAAAAATTTCTATCAGGCAACCGCCTGATAACCAAAAAAAATCCCAAGCACCAATTTCTAATGTCAATTTTGGCATTGTTCATTGTTTTGGTTATTTGGCATTGGGTATTGGTCATTTTTTAGGTCAATTAGAAATTAGATTAATTAGAGCAATTTAATTTCAACTATTTATTCTAAATTTTTAAACTGTGAACGGTTACACATTTTGTTATCTGAAAATTAATAATTTTTGCAAATTTAATAATTTTTTGTAAGTAGCAATTCAATTATATAGAAACAAAAAAAACTACTAATTTCAATAAAATTAGTAGTTTTTGTGTTAAAAAAAGATAAATATTGACTCTTCGGTATTTTTTATGGATAAAAAAATATGTTAGGTGTATATGTATATAAGGGCATAAGGCACAAAGGCATAAAGGTATAAGGCATAAGGTATAAGGGTATAAGGGTATAAGGGTATAAATTGGATAACTTATTTTTTTTATCCCTTATATCCCCTATTTCCTCTATATACTTATTTCCTTATAACATTTTCCCCACACATTTTACCGAAGAACCTAAATATTGTAATGTTTTAGTTGCTGTTATATGCCCATTTTAAATATACTGAGCCCCATGTAAATCCTGCACCGAAAGTTGATAATATAATTTTATCTCCTTTTTTTAATTTCTTTTCCCATTCCCATAAGCATAAAGGTAAAGTAGCAGAAGTTGTATTTCCATATCGCTGGATATTAATCATTACCTGATCTTCTCTTATGCCCATTCTTCTGGCAGTAGCTTTAATAATTCTTAGATTGGCCTGATGAGGGACAAACCATGTTAGATCATCGGATGATATATTATGTTTTTCCATCATTTCAACAGATACATCAGCCATATCTTTAACAGCAGCTTTAAACACAGGTTGTCCTTCCTGATATATATAATGTTCTCTTGCGTTAACAGTTTCATGAGAGGCAGGTTTTTCAGAACCGCCTGCTACCTGATGTAAATATTTTCTTCCTGAGCCATCTACCTGAAGTATAGAATCTTCTATATAACAATCTTCTGTAGTTGGTTCAAGCAGGACGGCACCTGCTCCATCGCCAAAGATAGGACAAGTTGCTCTATCTGTATAATCAGTTATTGATGACATTTTATCTGCTCCTACAACAACAACTTTTTTATGTGTCCCGGACTCTACATATTTTGATGCAGTTACCAGTGCATAAAGAAAGCTTGAGCAACCTGCATTCATATCAAATCCAAAAGCATTTTTAATACCTGTTTTATCGCTAATGATATTAGCTGTTGCAGGGAATTGCATATCAGGAGTAACTATTCCGCAGATGAGCATATCTATCTCGTCAGGAGAAGTTTTTGTCTTTCTAAGTAATTCGTTAACAGCTTTAGATCCCATATAAGAAGTGCCTTTATTTTCACCTTTTAAGATATGTCTTTCTTTTATTCCAATTCTTTCCATTATCCATTGGTCTGAAGTATCAACCATTTTTGATATTTCGTCATTAGTGAGTATATAGTCAGGGACAAATCCTCCGACACCTGTTATAGCAACTTTTATTTTTTTCATATTTTTATAAATAATTTTTTATTTAAAATATATTTATACTTAAAATGTTCTTGATTTTATCAGATAGTTTTGCTTTATATATATTTTTAGATAGCAATATCATATTTTTAATAGCTTTAGCACTAGATATACCATGACCTATAACTACTGTTGATTCAATTCCAAGTATAGGTGTTCCTCCATAATTTTCATAATTAAATTTTTTAAAGTAGTCATCAACAAGTCCTCTTTTATCCATAATATGATACATTGCTTCTGCTTGTTTTAGGACAATATTACCTACAAATCCGTCACATACAACAACATCGGCTTTATCTTTAAAGAGGTCTCTTCCTTCAATGTTTCCAACAAAGTTAAAATTATCAGAATTCTCCATTAATTTAAAAGATGACTGGCATAATAAGTTACCTTTTTCGCTTTCTTCTCCTATATTAAGGAGACCCACTTTTGGATTTTTAATATTATATACATATTTTGCATATAAAGAACCTATTATTCCAAATTGGTATAAAACATCGGGCTTACAGTCAGGATTTGTACCTACATCAAGGATAATACTATTCTTTCCATTTTCTTTAGGTAATAATCCTGCGGTGCAAGGTCTGATAATTCCTTTAATAACATCAATGTTGTATATTGGTCCGACGAGCATTGCTCCTGTATTTCCTGCACTGGCAAAAGCATTAATTTTTTTATCTCTAAGTAATCTGAAACCAACAACAATACTGGAATTTGGTTTTTTGTTGTATGCTTTTATGGGTTGTTCTCCCATTTCAATTTTTTCAGGAGCATTAACAATCTCAAATGTATATGGATCAATATTTTTTTCTTTTAAAAAAGAAATAATTATATCTTGATTGCCTATTAATACAATTTTATCAGAGAGAGGCAGATCTTGTTGAGCTAATATAGCACCTTCAATAGTTGATTTTGGGGCTTTATCGCCGCCTATAACATCTAAACCGATTTTCATTTTTATATTATTAACTAAGCGGTTTTTTCTTTCTCAATAGCTAATTTTCCTTTATAATATCCACATTCTTTACAAACTCTGTGATATAATATAGGTTCTCCACAATTTGGACAAACTGTAACAGTTGGTGCCTCAATTTTGTAGTGAGTTCTTCTTTTATCCCTTCTTTGTTTTGAGATTTTACGTTTTGGGTGAGCCATTTTTATATATTTTTAATTTTTATCTGTTTTTTTAATTTTTTTTAAAGCATCCCATCTATGGTCAATTTTTTTATTGTTTTTTAACTCCTCAATTTTTTTTATCATTTTTTTATTACATTTACTTATCCCATTTTCATCAACAGGATGTATACGTTTCATTGGAAGTAGCAAACAAATAAATTCGTATATATATTGACTTATATCAATTTGATGTTCATATTCAGAAAGTGTTAATACTTGCTCTGTTTCTTCATAAGTTTCTCCACCCAATTTAACAATTAATTCATTTTTTCCTTTTATTGGATAGTCAAAATATTCTAAGCATCTATCACACATAATATTTACAAATCCATCAATTAAAAAATTAAGGATAAGCATTTTAGTTTGTTTTTCAAGTAATAATTTAATTTCAATTTTTCCTTTTTTTATCTCAGAATAATCAAACTTTTCAAAAAACCAGTTTTCAATTGTAAACCTATAAGTATGAACGCCTAGACTAAGATTTTTAAAAGGGATTAAAAATTGTTTAAAATTATTGTTCAAAATAAGTTTTGATTTACAAGAATGCAAAAGTAATAATTTATTTGAAATAGATTGCAAAAATAAACTAAAAAAAAATAAACGATAGCAGATTGCTTCTTTAAATTATTTCAAAATTTCAAATATAATAAATATTATGCAAAGGATTTTTCTTCTATTCCTTTTCCTGTTATTTTAAGATTGTCCATATAATCAGGGACTTTTTTGCCTGTCAGTTTATCAACATAAAGTTTGGCAAGATATTGTCCAAGCATAAAGCCCTGTCCTTTTAAGCCGATAAACAGTCCTTGTTCCGTGTCAATAATCATTTTTGGCTCTACATAATATCCTGCCCAAATTGCCTGAAAAGCAACAGAAGATAATTTTGGTATCCAGTTTATAAATACTTCTGAGACAATTTCAAGGAAGTCCTTATCATTTATTTTAATGTTTTTATCTGTTTGTAATGGGTCAGTAGCAGGTGAGGCGCATCCTATTATTTGTCCTGTTTCCTGTAACTGTTGTCCATATACAGCAGAAAATCCTTTATAAATTCTTCTGTCAATAAGCATATCCAAAGCTCTATTATTTTGTCCTATAAAAGGCAATCTTTGAGTAATAAATGCCTGATGTTTTACAGGATATATGCCAAGATTTAATCCTATTTTTCTGCAAAATTTATTAGCTTCAAAGCCCAAGGCATTAACAAATATTTTTGTATGATATTCAACATATTCTTTTTCGTGATTTTGGACTAATATTTTGTAAACATCATCATTTTTTTCAAGGTCAATTAGTTTGCAATCTTCTAATATTTTCCCATTATTTTTTTTTCCTATATTTCTAATTAAATCAACGACCATACCTGGTGTTGCCTGCCAGCAATTTTTTGTGATAAGAGCAGAGATGTAAGTTTTTAAGTTTGGATTAAAATCAGGAGATATTTCTTTTTGAAAATCTTTTGGCTCTATCATATAAGCATCAGACCATTGTTTTGATTTTTCAAGGTCATTATATGTTTTTTTGTCGTGAGCAAAAGTTACATAATTAATCTTTCCTAAATTGATATTACTTATTTTTTGTAATTCTTTAAATATCTTATAGTTATGTATAGATATATCAGCGAGTTCAGGGATACTAAAAGCCGGGCGTGCTCCTGCAATATTTCTCCAAGAAGCCCCGCGTCCATAATTAATTAATACAGGGTTCATTCCTGCTTCTGCCAAGTATCTGAATACAGAGCTTCCGCCTATTCCACCGCCAGCAACTAATGACTGGACGTTTATTGTTTTTGGTGCTTTTTGTTTTTTTATGGCTATAAATTTTTCATGCAGATTAGTAGGATAAAGTTCACCCATTCCTATCTGATTAGCCATCGGTCCTCTTGGAGTAACTTGGTCTGTAACAACAATACCAGCAGCTCCTAATGTTTGTTTTAATCGTTTGAAGCATCTTATCCCGCGGCAGAGTCCCATTCCTAAACGAGTGTTATGTTTGATTTCATCAATAGAAATAAATTTTCTGTCTCCTATAACTTTTAATATTTCATCTAATGTAACATCTTCACAATGACAAATATATTTTTCTGAAAGTATTTCTTTAACCGGCATAAAATTTAAAGGTTCGGGATAATTTTCTTTTAATATAAATCCTCTTGCTTCTAATAAATCTTTGCCATGAATATCTAAAGATTTTATACGGGCAAGATTGGTCTTATTATCTTTTTTCTGAATTTTTTCAACAATAGCTTTGCCTAATTTTTTTCCATTATTATCAATAATAAAGCAATCTGAATTTTCTTTTACTTCATATTCAACAGGACAGAACAGCCAGTCCTTTTTTAAATTAAAACCAAATATTGCTAATCCCGGACATTGTGTTACGCATTGCATACAGCCAATACACTTGTTATAATCAATTACAGGCGCACTATTTGGTGAAGGTTTTGTTATTGCTCCATATTGACAAGCAAAGACGCATGGATTACAAGCAAATCCGTATGCACAGTCAATAACAGCAAAAGGTTTTTCCATACGTTTTGTTGATGGCAATAAAGTTTTTTTTAGAATTTTGACAGGTTCTTGCTGAGAGTCAATATATTCTTTTGACAGGGAAAGAAAATTTTCATAATTAAAATGTTTTTCCATTTCCTGAAATATTTCATAAGCTACTTGTCTGCCTCTTAATACAGCACTTGTTCCTTCTCCTATTCTTATTGCATCTCCAGCACCAAAGCATTTTCTTCCAAATATTTCTTTTCCTTTAATAAAAAGAGAATCATCAGGTGTTAAGCCCGTACAAATATTAATAGCATCTATTCCGTCAATAATTTTTTCCGTTCCCGAAATTGGTTTAAAATCTTTACAATCAGCGATGACAGCTCCTGTTACTGCTGTATGGTCTTTATTAGGGATAGCTTTTATAAGCGTTTTTGATAAAAGAATAGGTATAGCCAATCGTCTTACTCTGTTTGCCTGAACAGGAAATCCGCCTTCATAAGGCATTGCTTCAATTATTGCTTTTACATTTGCTCCTGCCTGCATCAATTGATAAGATGTCAGATATCCAATATTACCTGCACCAACAGTTAAAATATTTTTTCCGAGTAAGGTAAATTCAATGTTCATCATTTTTTGTATAACAGCTGCGGTATATACTCCAGGAAGGTCATCATTTTCAAAAGCAGGCATAAAAGGTATTGCACCTGTTGAAACGACTAAGTAATCTGATTCTATATAATATATTTTCTGTGTTTTAATATTTTTAACAGCTATACGGTTGTTTTCTAAAATATCCCATACAATAGAGTTTAAAAATATTCCGTCAAGCTTATTTCCTGCCAGAATTTTTGCAATATCAAATCCTCTCATGCCGCCGAATCTTTTTTCTTTTTCAAAAAAGAAAAATTGATGAGTTTGCATATTAAACTGTCCGCCGACTTTACTGTTATTGTCAATTACAATATTTTCAACACCTTGTTTATTTAGTTCTTCTCTGCATGATAATCCGGATGGTCCTGCACCAACAATGGCAACAGTGGTCTTATATACTTTTACAGGTTCTTTTCCTATGTATTTACTGACGCAGGGTTTATAATCCTGAGGAATTTCTTTTACTTCTTTTATATTATCAACATTGGTAATACAAATTCTTTTGATTTCTTCATCAACGAGCATTTCACAAGCACCACATTTGCCAATACCACACTCAAGTCCTCTTTCTCTGTTTTTTAAGCTATGGCTATGGATAGGATATCCTGCCTGATGTAAAGCAGCAGCTATTGTCTTACCTTTTTCTCCTTTTATTTTCTTTCCTTTATATAAAAAAGTAACTTTATCTTCATTTTTAACAGAAGAGATATCTAAAATCGGATGTTTTGTAATTTTATACATGATATGCTGTTTATATATTTTTTTGTCAGCAAATTTATATAAATAAAAAATTATACCTAAAAATTTAAAGAAATTCAGTAAATAAAAAAAGACCTTTTTTGTAAAGTTTACTTTCAGTGAAATCATTCCGAAATTCATTTGTTGTATAACAAGTGCCTGTTTAACTAATCGTTTGTAACGATTAAATAGTTTTTTTTTTAAAAAAAAATTACAAAAAATTTTGATATTAATATTTTTTTTATTTAATTTAGCAAATTAATTTATAAAACTATGAAAACCTTACTAAAAATATTTTTTACAATTCTAATTTATTGTTTTCCATTCATCAATTATCAATCATCAATTATCAATTGCAATGCACAAAACTTAGTGCCTAACCCGAGTTTTGAGGATACAATTTATTGTCCTTATGTAGGTGAAATGAATGCTGTAAAGGAATGGTATTCTTATAGTGCTTCTCCAGATTTTTATCATACCTGTGCGGAGTTTGATTTTGGGGTACCCAATAACGCATTTGGATATCAACAACCTGTGTTAAATGGTACTGCATATTGTGGAATATATACATATAATAATTATTTATGGCCACCAAATCCAGATACTAATTAGTGTCTGTTCGTAATGTCGTTATTTTTAAAAAAGTACACAAAAATTTTCCCTATAAAAATTTGATTTTTTTAAAAAAATTAATATTTATTTTTTTTTTACATAAAATATTTTTTTTAATA
>Ga0265594_1001969_pt1 | contig 15317 bp, 5 predicted proteins | sample saktaG_11_FD_190147 | JGI IMG/M metagenome (GOLD analysis project Ga0265594, IMG submission 190147) | Saline water microbial communities from Sakinaw Lake, British Columbia, Canada - sak_2011_5_24_80m | ecosystem: Environmental > Aquatic > Non-marine Saline and Alkaline > Saline ... | reverse complement strand
CCCGGCTGCTGGCAATTACAAGGTTTCGGCACACCCATTTACACAAATGTAAAATATCCATTTCGTCCGGTTAATCCGCCGTATATCCCCAATGATAATAACCCGGTCGGCAGCTATAAACGCACTTTCGAGATTCCACCGGAATGGAGTAATCGCCAGATATTTTTGCATTTTGACGGTGTAAAATCTGCCTTTTATCTATGGATTAATGGTGAAATAGTTGGTTACAGCCAGGGAAGTGCGACTCCCGCGGAGTTCAATATCACCAGGTTCATAAAAAAAGCAACAAATACGATCGCCGTAAAAGTTTTCAGGTGGTCGGACGGCAGTTACCTGGAAGATCAGGACGCCTGGCGTTTGAGCGGTATATACCGGGATGTTTATCTATTCTCAACACCAGAAATACATATCCGGGACTTTTTTGTCAAAACAGAATTTGACAGGAACTATGCAAATGCCGTTCTGGATTTTCAGGCCAAGATTCAGAATTATTGCAAAAAGGATGTGAGTGACGGTACAATGGAGATTTCTTTGTATGATGCAGAAAGACAGCCCGTCTTTGAGTCTTTGAAAAAAGAGTTCGCTATCGGTAAGAAAGAAGATGGGATACTGCATTTTTCGCAGATGGTGAAAAACCCGCAAAAATGGTCGGCAGAGTATCCGTATTTATATACATTGATATTACGTTTAAAGGATGAAAATAATGAGATAATAGAGATCGAAAGCACCAAAATCGGATTCCGGCAGGTCGAGATTAAAAACGGGCAATTGCTCGTAAACGGAAAAGCCGTCACGTTTAAGGGTGTAAACCGACATGAACACGATCCCGATCACGGAAAAACTGTTTCGGAAGATATAATGATTAAAGACATCAAACTCATGAAACAGTTCAATATTAACGCCGTGCGCACATCTCATTATCCTAATTGTCCACGCTGGTACGAATTATGCGATGAATATGGAATATATCTCATAGATGAAACAAACATTGAAACCCATGAGCTATGGAGTAAACTCTCGCAAGATCCGTGCTGGGAAGACGCATATGTCGATCGTGTTCAGCGGATGGTGGAACGTGACAAAAATCATCCTTCAGTTATCATCTGGTCGCTCGGTAATGAATCCGGGTATGGACCCAACCATGAGGCGATGGCTGCTTTGGTAAGAGAATACGATCCGACCCGTCCGATTCATTATGAGGCAACTGATCCGGGCTATTCATCCGAACCCTCTCATTTTGATATTATCGCTAATATGTACCCGTCTGTTGAAAAAATGGTGAAATTAACCCAGGATTATCCTGACAGACCTGTCATAATCTGTGAATATGCGCATGCCATGGGAAATAGCGTCGGCAATCTGAAGGATTACTGGGATGCTATCGAAAAATATCCTCGCTTACAAGGGGCATTTATCTGGGACTGGGTTGACCAGGGATTACGGAAAAAGACTGACGACGGTACCGAATATTTTGCCTATGGCGGAGATTTTGGTGAAAATATTACTGACGGAAATTTTTGCATAAACGGAATAGTTTCTCCTGACAGAGTGCCGGAGCCGGAATTGTATGAAGTAAAAAAAGTTTATCAATTTATTAAAGTTGAAAATATTGATCTTGGAAGTGGACTCATAAAAGTCACTAACAATTATGATTTTCTGAATATGGAAAATCTCCGGATGACCTGGGAAATCGTTGGCGATGGAAAAATATTGCAAAACGGTGTTATTGAAGATCTCAATATTAATCCTAAAGAATATAAAACCATTAAAATTCCTTATAATTATCCCAAACCGGAAGCCGGAACCGAATACTGGCTGAACATCGGTTTTTGTTTGAAAAATACTGGAAGTTGGGCTGAAAAAGGGCACAAAGTCGCCTGGGAACAATTCCGGATTGACATTAAAACACCGAAGATATCATCGCTAAATTTATCAAAACATTCTGATTTGAAAGTAGATGAAAGTAATGAAAAGATATCTGTTTCCGGTGAAAATTTTAAGATTACTTTCAGTAAAGAATCCGGAGCTATTTCCTTCTTTAGTTATAAAGGAAAAACTCTTTTACAGCAAGGGCTTGTCCCCAATTTCTGGAGAGCTCCGACTGATAATGATTGTGGTGGCAATGACAGGAGTTTTGCTCAGCGGTGGTTAAAAGCCGGCCTTGATAATTTAAAAAAAGAGGTTAAATCAGTTACAGTCGATAAAATATCTTCAGATATGGTTCAGATCAATATTCTTTTAAATATGATTGCAAAATCAGATAATATTTCATTTAAAACATGTTATTCGGTTTATAAGGATGGCACTGTTCTGGTCGATAATACAATTGATGTGGGTAAAAATCTACCGCCATTACCCAAAGTTGGAATGCAAATGATACTGCCCGATGAATTTGATCATTTTACCTGGTACGGGCGCGGACCGGGCGAATCTTACTGGGACAGAAAAACCGGGGCGCCTGTAAATATTTATGAAGGGACAGTTTCGGAGCAATATTTTCCCTATATAATGCCGCAGGAGAATGGCAATAAAACTGATGTCCGGTGGGCATACCTGAATGATAATAATGTCGGTTTGATGGTTATCGGTAGCGAATTGCTGAATATAAGTGTTCATAGATACTCAGTTGAGAATCTGACTCAGGCAAAGCATACCTATGAAGTAAAAGAAAATAATATAGTATATCTAAACATTGATCACAAAGTTATGGGGTTAGGCGGTGATGATAGCTGGAATCCGCGAACTCATGAAGAATATCTTCTCTATCCGGGAATTTATAAATATTGTTTTCAATTATATCCAATTGAAAATAATAGAAAAGAAATAGTAAAAAGATCGAAAATTAAATTACCAGGGGAATAAGAAGCGGGATTGGGTTGAGCCGGAATTTTAAAGCATTATTTTTGATTTTATCTGTAAGTACAGGGCTTATTGCTAAAAGTAATACGATTGAAATTAATATCAGTGAACAATATCAGGTGATTGATAATTTCGGTGCGTCGGACTGCTGGTCAATGCAAAAAATCGGTGAATGGTATACTCCTCAAAAAGAGCGCGTCGCCGATTTGCTCTTTTCTGTGGATAAGGGCATCGGACTGTCAGCGTGGCGATTCAATATTGGGGCGGGGATAAACCGGACGACGATCCAGCATCCCTGGAGAACAGCGGAGACTTTTGAAACAGGTGAAGGCCAATATGACTGGACTCGTCAGGAAAATGAACGCTGGTTTCTGAATGCTGCAAAAGAAAGAGGGGTAGATCAATTTATTGCTTTTGTTAATAGTCCTCCGGCAAGAATGACGCGCAACGGCTATACCAATTGCACAGATGGTTTAGGCAGTACCAATTTAAAAGATGGTTTTGAAGAACAGTTCGCCGCATATCTGACTGATATCCTGGAGCATTTTAAAGATAAGTGGGAAATTGAATTTGATTATATCAGTCCGGTAAATGAACCACAATGGGAATGGAATGGCAGTAATCAGGAAGGAAATCGGGCCAGTAATTCCGATATAATTGCAATTGTCGAGGCTCTGTACGATAAACTTCAGGAAAGGGGGTTAAACACAAAGATTTCCATCGTGGAGAGTGGTAATCTGGCAAGCTGGGATAATGAAATTGAATATCTGAACACAAAGTATGGTGAAAAATATGGTGATTATTTAAAAGAAGTAATTAATAATCCCGGGATTAAAGATAAAATCGGCAACCATTTTTCCGGTCATTCTTATTGGTCGGACAGGATTGGAGGTCAGTTAACAGAGGACCGGCAGGCTTTATTTTTTAAGATTTTACCTTACTTGAACGGCGGCTGGAAGTATTGGATGACCGAATATTGTGTTATGGATGGTCCTGAAGGTAATGGCGGACGCGGACGAGATTTGACCATCAAAACCGCTTTGGATGTTGCAAGGGTTATTCATTATGATTTAACACTGCTTCGTGCCAACGCCTGGCAATGGTGGACCGCAATCTCACCGGAAGATTATAAAGATGGGTTAATTTTCACGAATTACAAGGATGATCCGAATTCACAATCCATTATTGAAAGTAAGTTGTTATGGGCATTTGGTAATTTCAGCCGGTTTATCCGACCCGGATATAAAAGAGTGAGATGCAGCGGGGCAAATGATAGATACGGGCTTATGGGATCTGCATATATTTCTCCCGATCAGGAAAATATAATCGTGGTCTTTGTCAATATGAGCGAATCCGAGGAGCCGGTATCCTTCCAAATTTCGGGGCTGGATTCCAATAAAAAGGTTCAATCATTTACTCCCTATGTAACCAGCGATAAACTTGGTGATGATTTACGAAAATATGCAGATTTTTCCGCTGACAACGTATATATGGTTCCTGCACGTTCGATTGTTACTTTGGTTGGTAAAATAATCGACACAACGGGTTTGGATTTTTTTCACGGTAGTATTCCCACTGATTATAAACTCTTCCAAAATTTCCCCAATCCCTTCAATAGCAGGACGAAAATATATTATTACATGCCTGCCGCCAACCGAGTCAGAATTTCAGTTTATTCACTCCTTGGAGAGCAGATTAAAACGATTGTTGACGATGAACATTTAGCCGGGTTTCATTATGTCAACTGGGATGGTAAAAATCAGAAAAACAATGTAGTCAGCAGCGGCATTTATCTCTATTCAATGCAAGCCGGCAATCAAAGAGATCTAAAAAAAATGATATTCATCCAGTAGCAATTTGGGAAGGAGGTGACCGGTCAATTAATATCTACAAAATTTTATTAGACTGTGTATCGAAAATCATTAAAAAAGGAGAATGAAATGAAAAAAGTAATTGTATTCATTGGTATTTTTTCTTTAGTTTTATCAGTTTCTTTTGCCCAAGACATATCTGTCGTGTTCTATAATGGAATGGAGTTCCCGGAAGGCGTTTCATTAAGTTCATGGGGTTTTACTACAAATCCAATGGGACTGGCAGACGGTTTAGGCTATACACCCGGAACGCCGGCGATTTGGTGGGAGACTTCGGATTGGTCCTGGCAGGGAATTCAGTTTGATTTACCAGGGCCTGTTGACCTAAGTCCAATCTGGAATACGGATTCTTTACAATATAAACTAATTGCTCCGAGTGGAATTAACACATTGGCTATTTATTTATTTGATGCAAATGGCAGCTATGATAATGCGGTATATATGGTTTTGTCCGATTACGATTCGTATTATGACGGAACATGGAAACAATACAATCTTAAGTTAAAAGATTTTGTATTATATAATTCCGAGAATACATTTGACACAAGCCAGGTAACAGCGATGAGTATTGAGGCGGCATATGAAAACTACACAATATCTGAAGAAATGTATTTTGACGATATTTGGATTGGTAAACCGAACATTCCCATCCAAATGACACTATTCAACGGACGCTCTATACAGCAGGGTGTCACCTTTGAATCCTGGGGATTTGAAAATAATGATTTGATTCTTGCCGAAGACGAAGGCTATACTCCCGGCACACCAGCTATTGTCTGGGAAACTTCTAACTGGGACTGGCAGGGCAAAGGATTTATTTTCAATCCACACAATTTTACCTATAGTTGGACTGTGGATACAATTAAAATCAAAATTAAGGCACCTGCTGGTATTAACGATCTTGCCCTCGAATGGTATGACGAAAATTATTATACCACTTATGCAATAGCTCGAAAAGTTTTGGATGATGTTGCCTGGGATGGAGGATGGAAGTTGCTGGAGATTGCATTAAAAGATTTTACCGTAGATGAAAATTTTGATATCAGCAAGATCATAGAATTTGGTATCGTAGCAGCTGGCACTACTATCCCGGAACGAATCCTTATAGACGATATCTGGACCGGGAATCCCGTTATTGACGTCGTCCCGCCTCCATCTCCAGCAAATGTCAGAGTAACCGAGGATTCGGAATATCCCTACATGAATTTTGTTATATGGGATGATATTGAAGCAGAGCACGGTGAGACTTATGATGTCTATGCAAGCCTGCAGCCAATTACCGATCTTAATGAGTCCGGTGTATTTAATATAGCGATGAATGTCGAAGAAGGGGTAAATTTAGTCGCTCACCATATCTATCATCCCTTGACTGAAGGAGAGATTTCATATTATTATGCCGTTACCTGCACAGACGGAGCCGGGAATAAATCTGTAGATTTTGCTACAATGGCTGAATCATATACTAATGTCGGTAAAAAACGGGCTATTATCTCCTTAGATGCGCCTCAAAATTTCGCTGCCGATGGCAATCTTTCAGAATGGGAACACATTATTCCATTTACGTTAAATCCTGCTCGCAACCTCTGTGATGGAGTTTTTGATGATTCTCTCGACTATTCCGCTTATTGCTATGTGGCAATGGATAATGAGAACCTGTATGTGGCATTTGATGTGATTGACGATGTATTCTCATGGCGGGAAGGTAACACGGTAGATTGGTGGAATGACGAAAGCATTGAGTTCTTTTTTGGACTTTATGAATTCCGTCAATATCACCCCTATTTTTTCACGGGAGAAGAGCCGGATTACAGACTTGTATTTTTACCCAACAAAATACTCCTGGGAAGCGGTGATTCGCTTGAAATAGATCCAACTAATTACTATTTTGAACCACTCGGAGAGTCAGATTATATTATTGAGGTTAAAATACCATTTAATAAAATTCAATCACCCGGAGATCGTGTATTCGTTCCTGTATCCGGTATGGCAATCCCGTTTGAAATATTTGCAGCCGATGCCGATGTGATCGATGGTGGTTCCGCATCCAGAATTCAATTGGGAGATAATGCCGCCAGGAACCCATACCATGGCGGACCTAAAAACTGGACATTCGCCTGGGTTGGCATGCCGAATTTATTAGATATTGATGAAGGCATTACAAATATTGTACATACTTGTTATTTAAGCTACAACTATCCAAATCCATTTAATCCGAATACCACAATTAATTACGGTATTACCCAAAGTGGTAATGTTGAGTTGTGCGTGTATAATTCGTTAGGTCAAAAAGTTGTTTCTTTAGTCAGTCAGTATCAACCGGCTGGAAATTATACTATCAACTTTAACGCTGCCGGATTATCTTCGGGTATTTATTTTTATAAAATATCGACACAGAACTTTACTCAAACGAAGAAGATGCTTTTTCTGAAATAGTATCAAATGACTGTTAATTTAAAGTGTGCGATTGTACAAAAATCGCACACTTTACGACAAAAAGGAGGCTAAATTGAAAAAGGTTCTTTTATTAATCATTTTGTCACTTTTGTTGTCATTTAATTTTGCTCTTGGTAACTCACTGATATTTTTCAAAGGAGAGCTGCCTGCAGATATGTATGTCTGGCCCTGGGGGTTCCTGGAAGATCCGGCTGTTGTACCCGGTACCGGCTATACGCCAGGCACTGGATCTCTGAGGTGGGTTACCCACGACGGAGGTGAATGGCAAGGAGCCTTCATCGGTCTAAATAGCAACGTTGGCGTCGATATGGCATCCATTTGGGAAAGCGATTCGGTCTATTTCAAGATTAAGGCGCCTAATGGATTGGCGGCATCTGATACAATGTATATCTGGCTTTATGACTCGAGAAATAGTGACTGGGATTATGCTTCATATTACAAACTTGAGTCTTTCCATGATATTGATGATGGAAATTGGCACCAATTCAGTATAGCTCTGAAAGAATTTATAGCAAACGTCAATGATATTAATAAAACAGACATCGTTGCCGTAAGTTTTGAAGCATCGAGCAGCGGAATCGCATCTGAAATGTACTTTGACGATGTATGGATTGGCGATCCGGATATCAACCTTACAATGACGCTTTTCAACGGGCTGACAGTTTCCGAGGGCGTAAGCTCGGAACGGTGGGGTTTTGCGGACAACAGTTTTATAATTGCTGAAGGTGAAGGCTATGCCCCCGGAACAAATGCGATTGTATGGGAAAATAATACATCCGATGGCCCTTGGGATGCCGGCATCGGATTCAGTTTTAATAACCAGGATTTCAGAGACAGTTGGACGGATTTTTCACTGAAGATAAAAATCAAGGCCCCGGCGGGTATCAATGACCTCGCACTGCTTTGGTGGGATCCGAATTGGAATACTGCTACCAGGGCTTTAAGTGATGTCACCTGGAACGGAGAGTGGCAGCTTTTATCAATTCCATTAGCAGACTTTACGGTAGACGAAGGTTTCGATACCAGCAGAGTCTATTATTTCAGCATTGGTCCGGTGGCAACAGCGATACCGGAAAGAATTCTTATCACCGATATCTGGACGGGGGATCCCGTTATCGATTTGATTGCACCACCTGCTCCTGAAAACATTCGGGTTGATGTGTCATCTCCCTATGTTAATCTAATTGCATGGGATAATATTGCAACGGAAAATGGGGAAACCTATAATGTCTATGCAAGCCTATTTCCAATTACAGATCTTGGTTTACCAGGCGTTTATATCGTTGCTGCGAATGTTCCTGAAGATCAGGTTGCGGTTCACAATGTTTATTATCCATTATCTGAAGGAGAAATATCATACTATTATGCAGTAACATGCACTGATGCGGCAGGCAATAAATCTGATACCTTTGGTAGCACAACAACACCTTTTACGAACACCGGTAAAAAACGGGCAATAATTTCATTGGATGCACCTCAGAATTTTGTTGCTGACGGCGACTTTTCCGATTGGGGTGACATTGTTCCATTTAAATTAAATCCCGCTCGCAACTTATACTGGGGAAATATCAAAGATTCACTCGATTATTCAGCTAATTGCTATGTAGCCATGGATAACGAAAATCTTTATATAGCATTTGATGTATTTGACGACGTTTTCTCATGGTCAGCCGACAACACAGTGGATTGGTGGGAAGATGAATGCATAGAATTTTACTTTGGCTTTTACGAGCTGGGTATTCCACACTCGTATTTTTTCCGTGGGGCAGAACCGGACTATAGGCTTGTATTTTTACCAAACGAGTTGGATTTATGGAGTGGAGAAATGTATGCTGCAGGAACGGAAAACTACTATTTTGAAGCATTGGGCGAATCCGATTACGTCATTGAAGCCAAAATTCCCTTTGCACAAATTCAGGTAGCCGGAGACAGCACATACACCCCCAAGGCAGGTTCAATAATCCCATTTGAAATATTTGCCGCAGATGCAGATGTTGCTGACGGCGGGTGTGAGTCCAGACTTCAATTAGGTGATAATGCGGCTCTAAATCCATGGGGCGGCGGTCCGGAAGTATGGACATTTGCCTGGGTGGGAATACCGAGTTTTACGTCAGTTGAAGAGAACAATCCGATAAAAGTTTCTTCTTATTATTTAGGTAAAAATTATCCGAATCCATTTAACCCCACTACAACTATTAATTATTCCATTCCCAAAAGCAGTGATGTAACCTTATATGTATACAACACCCTTGGACAAAAGGTAAAAACTCTGGTTAATGCAAAGCAGACAGCAGGAAAATATACAGTGAATTTTGACGCGTCAAATTTAGCATCAGGTATTTATTTTTATCAGATAAAAGCCGATAATTTCACTAAGGTTAAGAAGATGGTATTAATTAAATAATCCTTTTTTGATAGAGTGTGGGATTTATCATCCCACACTCTATCCTGTGAAAATCACTGGGTTTGGAAAAAACACTGATGAAATTAGTAGGACCTATACTGGTTTATTTAATTTGTGGCTCAATTGTGTTTGCTACAGGGAAAATGAATATTGATCCATCCGACTCTGATATTCTTTATACCGGTCGTTTTGAGTTTACCAATCCATCAAATCCGGTTTTCAGCCATGTCGGGGTATCAATAAAGGTAAAATTTTTAGGTTCGGGAATTTCAGCAAGCTTTTCTTCTACACCCAAAACAAGCTATCTCTATGTAATAATAGATGATAAAGTAGATATACATAATAGACAAATCCTTGAAGTGGGAGCCTCACAACAAACCTTTGAACTAGTGTCGAGACTATCGGACACTATTCATAAAGTCGAAATCGTAAAATTAAATCAATGGGATACAAAGGTAATATTTTATGGATTTGTAGTAAATGGTGAGGGGCTCGCAGAAAAGCCGGAAAGAAAGAACCTGTTTCTGGAGTTTTATGGTGATTCGAATCCGGCCGGATATTCAACATGGGATACTAAAGACCGTGGCGCGGAAAGAGATAACGGCGGATATTTTACTTATCCCGGTATTGCAGCCAGGATGCTAAATGCTGATTTTAGTAATATTTCCGGCGGAGGAGCAGGGATTACCAACAAGGCGTCCTGGAATTTGGTAAATTATCATTATCTAATTCACATGAATGATCCTGCAACTCAATCAAATATCTGGAATTATAATGATAATTTTTGGAAATGTTCTCCAGATGCCATTATTATTAATTTAGGAGCAAATGATTATTATCCGCATGCTTCTAAAAATGAAATTAAATCGGGTTGGAAAAATTTTATCAAAAATATATTGCGTGGATACTATCCGGATGCTCATATTGTACTGGTGAATTCTTATGGCTGGGCAATAAATGAACCGGCGGATTATGTTCACGAAGCGGTCGGGGAACTCCATGATTCAGGAGAAAATAATGTATCTTTTGTACGTTTTCCTTGGCTATGGGGCCAGCAACATGCCGTTGTGTGCGAACACGCAGGATTTGCCGATATTCTGGCTAAACATCTGGCTAATGAACTAGAATTGCCACAGCCAGCCCCCAATGAATTATCAAGTTTCGCAGAATATGGGACAGTCAGCAATGGTAGCTTTGAAAGAAGTATAATTGCCGGGGAGCCTGATGGCTGGCGCTCAAGTGGAATAATTAATTTAATCAATAATCCTGCTATTGCGGTGGATGGGAATTACTATTTAAACCTCGAAAACGGGGGGATGGTTCATTATGCAAACGACGCAAAACCGGGTGATTCCTTCGAAGTAACAGCATACATGCGGGCAAAAAGCGGCAATACAGGGAAATTAAAAATTGAATTTAAAGATCAGGGGCAAAATATTATTTATTCCGGGATAGTTGAGGGAATAAAAACTTTGACAAATGAGTGGCGGGAGTATTCCACTTCAGGGAAAGCACCTCTCAATACCTGGCAAATAAATATTGTCTTGCAAGCCGGATCAGGAGCATCTGTTGATTTTGACAATGTAAAACTTGAGAATGTGATTGAAACAAGTTCATTATTTGAACAAGCCATGTTAAATAAGATTACGTTGTATCAAAATAGCCCAAATCCTTTTAATCCCAGTACACAAATCCAATTTGAAATTACGAAACAGGGATTTGTTAATCTGGCATTATTCAATCTTCTCGGGGGAAAAGTTAAAACATTGATTCATAAAAACATGAATAAGGGTAGCTATGCAGTAACTTTAAATAGTAGCGAACTACCTGGGGGAATATATATCTATCAAATTCAATCAGACGATTTTATAAAAAGTAAAAAATGTGTTCTGATGAAATAGAAATGAACTTAAAAATGAAGTTTAATTAGATTTAGGAACATAAAAATGGGAAAATTGAAGAAAATATTGGCAATTAGTATTGGAATCCTGATCGGTCTTTCCTTGTTACCGGCTCAAACTACCGGTAAAATTGCCGGTCGCGTGATAGATAAAGAAACAAAAGAGCCCTTGATTGGCGCCAACGTCTTTATTGAGGGAAGCTCTGTCGGTGCAGCAACAGATTTAAACGGAGAATTTTTTATTATCAATATTCCTCCTGGTAATTATCTGCTAAATATCCAGATGATTGGTTATGTCAAATTCCAAGCTAGAGATCTCCGTGTATCCGTTAACCGGACATCCTACATAAATGCCGAACTTACTCCGACCGTTCTTGAAGGCGAAACCATTATTGTGCAGGCAAAAAAGATCACAACCAAGAAAGATCAAACAAGTTCCGTGAGAAATGTTTCGTCCCGGCAAATAGAAATGCTGCCCGTGGAAGATATCGGGTCGGTTGTAAATTTACAAGCAGGTGTTGTTAACGGTCATTTCCGGGGCGGTCGCAGTAATGAAGTCTCTTTCATGATTGACGGCATTCAGGTCATTGAGGTATTTGGAGGCGAAAATAGTGCGGTCAATATTGAAAAAGAAGTCGTCGATGAATTAGAGGTGATTACCGGCACATTCAACGCGGAATACGGTCGGGCAATGAGTGGGGTTGTCAATGCGGTGACAAAGAGTGGAACAAATAAATTTCACGGCTCATTCTCCTCAAACTATGCAAATTATTTCACATCACACAAAAATATTTTTATCGGTTTAAAGGATAGTGAATTAGATCGGATAAAGGATTATAAATTTCAACTCAGCGGCCCAATATTGAAAGATAATCTCACCTTTATATTTAATATGCGATTACAGGACAATAAAGGATATTTAAATGGTATTCATCGTTTCAACGTTGATGATTATAGTGATTTTTCAGAAGAAAATCCCATAAATTGGTATTCTGAACATACCGGAGATAAAAGATACATCCCTTTAGAGTATAGCAGCCTTAATTCATTTATGGGCAAGCTTACATCAAAATTTTCAAATAATATTAAATTGTCACTGTTTTTCACGCGAAATGATGAAGAATGGCGCGATTATAATCACAGCTTTAAATACAATCCGAACGGATTAGGCATTAATCACAAAGTAGCCGATATATATAGCTTTTCATTAAATCATATGCTTTCTAAAAGAGTGTTTTATGATTTTAAGTTATCTTACACTGCTAATTATTATGGCTGGTATGTATTTAAGAAGCCGGAATATCCCGGATATGTGCATGATTCATATTTAAACAACAACGGGCCCGGCTTTTTTACCGGCGGTCAACAAAAAGATTATACTCAACGAACCATTAAAGATTATAATGCCAAATATGATTTAACGTGGCAAATGAATAAGCGGCACCTTTTTAAAACCGGTGTATTGTATACCTGCCACAATCTCAATCACGAATGGCACAGCATTCAGAATGCCTACAAAACGAGAGAAGAAGATGAAAATTTTGCTTACTTTGACCATGAAAAACAAAAAGTCGTCTTCCCAAATTATGAACCTGTAATTTTTCCAGATTCAGCCATTTATACAGACGCTTATCAGGTCGGGCCGGTTGAAATTTCAGCATATACCCAGGATAAAATGGAATTTGCTCAAATGGTTATTAATTTGGGAGTCCGCTACGATTACTTTGACCCAAACACAGTCTATCCTTCACAATCAAGGAATCCGGCAAACCAACTTGATTTTCCAGATAACTCTGAGAAGATGTCCAAGTATCCGGATACGGAACCGCAATTTCAGGTAAGTCCGCGGCTTGGGCTTTCTTATCAGCTCGGTGATGCGGCTGTTTTGCATTTTAGCTATGGCCACTTTTTTCAAATGCCGCCAATGTATGCATTGTACCAAAATCACTCCTTTCGCATAGCTCCGAATGATTATACGACTACCATGGGGAACTCTCGGTTGAAAGCCCAGAAGACAATTCAATACGAGGTGGGGTTATGGCAGGAGCTGATGCCCAATATGGGTTTTGAAGTCACCGTCTTCTATCGCGATATTTATAATCTATTGAGTACAAAAATAATCAGCACATTCAATCAAATTGAATATGGATTATATACCAATAAAGACTATGGCAATGTAAAGGGACTGGAACTTAAATATGATTTCGTCCAGGGCAGTTTTTCTACCAATATTAATTATACCCTGCAATACACGCGAGGAAACGCCGATAATCCTACACAGACATTCAATCGAGCCGGGGATAGCAAGGATCCAATACCCACATTGATTCCGTTGGCTTGGGACCAAAGACATACGTTTAATGTAACCGTAGGATATAATGCAAATCGCTTTGGTATTACCCTTACCGGTTATTACAACTCCGGCACAGCTTTCTCATGGACTCCTATGTCTGAAAACAGAGTTGCCAACATTAATCTTTACCCAAACAATTCCCATCAAAAACCAACTTACGCAATAGATATGAATGGCTATATCGATCTCTTCAAAAACAATAAATTATCTGTTCGTTTGAATTATTCTGTTTATAACTTACTTGATCGTTTAAACGAAAATTGGGTGAATTCAACAACGGGAAGAGCATACACGGCAATCATCCAACCAAGTGACTTAACAAGCCATCACAGTGATTTTAATGAATATGGGGATATAATTAACAATCCATCGATGTATAGTGCACCAAGATTAATAAAAGTCGGTTTAGGAATATTGTTTTAATTTTATAAAGACTTGATCTAAAGGAGATTCTCGAATATGCAAAAATTGAAAATATGGTGTTTACTAATAATGTTGTGTTTTTCAGGCAAATTGCTTACGGCACAAGGTAAAAATTACGAAGGGCCCGATGACCCGGCCGGCGATATTGCGGCTGAACGAGAAGGTTATATGAACGGGAATCGGGTTTATCTGTATTTCCAAAACACAACCGAATTGGCTGACTGGCCGAGACTCGATGCTTCATTGTGGCCGAATACCTATGAAGGCACACGAACGCTTGATGGAATTGGGCTGGTTGTTGGGGCGCGGGTATATATTGAGAATGACACAATTCCGATAGATAATTGGGATGATATCCAATCAAAAACCAATTTGGATACACTATATTATTGTCAAACCAGTTACCGCCAGCACATGGACACTGATCCCACGGGAACAATCGAATGGGGATTTTATCCGGCGTTCGGGTATTTTAATGAAAACAGTGAATATCCGGCGATGAGCAATCGACCGGGATCCTGGCCAACGGTCGGCTGGCCGTCAAATGGCGATCAGTTGAAGTGGCAGGGAGAATGGGATGGCAGATTTGGGCGTGGAGTAATCTATGCAGATTTAGAGACTTACTTCGTTGTAAATGATGCCCAGGATCAAGAATACTTAGGATTCGAGGACAGGATTAGATATTATCCGCGTCCCGGCGTCCATATCGGAGATAAACGTCCTTCTGTTACTATTCAAAAAGGGAAGCCCTGGGGCGGGCTCGGTGTTCGGGTAGAACAACGCGGATTCCAGTGGAACAATCCACAGGCGCGGGATGCCATTTTCTGGGAATATTCAATCGCCAATATTTCGGAATATAATCTTCCGGAGGTAGCCTTCGGTTATTGGGTAGATACCTGGATAGGCGGAGAAAACGCCAGCGATGATGTCGGCTATTTTGATACCTATCTTGATATGGCGTATTGTTGGGACTCCGACGGCATTGGATTTGCCGGCAGGACACCGGGAACACTCGGATTTGCCTACCTTGAGAGCCCCGGAATTTCTTACGAT
>Ga0265594_1001967_pt1 | contig 15324 bp, 13 predicted proteins | sample saktaG_11_FD_190147 | JGI IMG/M metagenome (GOLD analysis project Ga0265594, IMG submission 190147) | Saline water microbial communities from Sakinaw Lake, British Columbia, Canada - sak_2011_5_24_80m | ecosystem: Environmental > Aquatic > Non-marine Saline and Alkaline > Saline ... | reverse complement strand
GTCTTTGGCTGTTCCGTCCGGAATGAAAATATTTTTTGGCTTAGCGTTAATCCACTGGAAAAGATTAATCCGCATAAAAAAATTATAGCTTCGCGGATGGTTTGGCCCCAAACCAATATACTCGTCTAAGTTAAAGGTAACAATTCTTGAAAAATCCAGTTTCTCTTTTTTATACAGCTCTATCAACTCTTTATACAGCCCGACGGGCGTTGAGCCGGTCGCCAGCCCTAAAACCGAATCGGGTTTTTTAACGATCTGTTTTTTGATAATTTCCGCGGCTTGGCGGCTAAGGCCTTGATAATTGTCGGCTATGATAATGCGCATTATAGAATACTTCAATGTATTGCCCGAGGCGGCTGGTAGAGGTGCCGTAATTGCCGATTCTTTGTTCAGGAGTCACCGATGCCCTGAAATCATTCAACCCGCGGACGATTTTATCAAAATGATTTCTTTTAATTTGAGATTGGTGGGCGCGAATCGCTTTTACTTTTTGCGTAAAATCTATTTTTGACAAAACAAAAACAGCGTTAAAGTCAAAATTACCGAAAATCCTCCAAGGGGTTTCATAAAAAAATAACTCCAGTGTTTTTTTATGAACGCAGCGCGAAATAGCTTTAAGGGCCATCTTCGCGGCTAACCTGTGCCTCGGGTGATAATCTTTGGCCTGCGGCAAAAAAATAATATCCGGCCGATACTTTTTTAAATATTGCTCTATTTCAAGAATGTCTTTATCTCGCGTTGTTTTGTCGTCTTTTTCATAAGAGGGCAGGTTTAAAAAAATAGGTTTTTTAACGCCCAAAATCTTGGACTCTTGAATCATCTCTTGCTCCCTGATATTTCTGCCCTTTATTTGCCCCGCGTCCTCTACCCCGCGCCAGCCGGAAAATAAAAGCAAAGGGATAATTTGATTGTTTTTGGCCAAAAGATTAATCGTTCCGCCAAGGGAAACCGCGACATCATCGGAGTGCGGTGAAATTAAAAGAATGGTTTTATTATCGGGCAACTCGCGCGATATAACTTGGTCAGATAGCGCGCTGCCTTGATTACAGTTATATAAATAAATCTTTGGCATAGTCATTGGGTTTATTAAAGCGACCGATAGACAAATCCCCGCTCCTGCGGCTTTTGTTTCAAAAAATGCGATTTTACATCCACTAAAACAGGGTTTTCAGGCATCAAAATCTTTAAGTGCTCCAAAGTGAGCGACTTAAACTTATCATGCAGAACCGCCAAAACCACGCCGTCCATATTTTTGGCCTCATTTAAGCTGGCTAAGTATTTTACCTTAAAGCGCTTCTCCGCTTCGTCTTTTTCTACTAAAGGGTCGTAGCCATAAATTTGACAACCATATTCTTGCAGTTTTTTAATAATATCTTTTATCTTTGAGTTACGGGTGTCTTTAACATTTTCTTTAAAAGTAAGCCCCAAAATTAAAACTCGAGCTCCCTTGATTTTTTTACCCGCCAAGGCCAAGCCCTTTATCATCAGCTCGGCAGTATATTCAGCCATATAATCATTAATGCGCCGCCCCGCCAAGATTACCTCCGGGCTATAGCCGACCTCCTCGGCGCGATAAGTTAAGTAATAAGGGTCTACCCCGATGCAATTATGCACCACTAATCCATAATCGGTTACCAATGTTTTATTATCCTGCGTTTCCAAAGAATAAACTATATCTCCCGGCAATTTTTCAATTGACTTTATCCCCACGGTTAAATAATTATCTTTCTCTTGACATTCTTGATCCAAAAAAAATTTCTTATTATTTCCAAAGTATTTACGCCACATCCGACACTCTTCGCCACCCGCACCCACCAACTCTTCCGGTAAATCAAAAATAACCGGCAAGTGATCGTCCAAAGTTAAATCCTTGGCGTGTTTAACCAAAAATTCCCCCTGTTCAACAATCATCATAGGGTGCATTGGCGAAACCTTGATTTTTTGATTAGTGGCAGTAGTGATTTCTAATAGTTCTTCCTCACGGCGACTGGAAAAAGCTAAAACCGGTTTTAATTCGGTTCTTTTCTGATCAACATTAAAAGTTAGGGTGTTCACTGGAATTTTTGGAACAAACACCTTAGCTTGACCCATTGTTAATTCAGAAGCTCGCCCTTGGTTTAATAAATTTTTCACATAATCCCCAATGGGTTCAATCTTCATATGGCCGGTATTTTGCAAAAATAACAATTGGTTTTTATGCAAGCAATGTCCGCCAACCAGGCCGGGCTGGTATTTATGGAAATTCCATTTTGTTGAAGCGGCTTCCAAAACCTCTTGGGTGTTTATGCCCAAACGGTGGAAAATCAAAGCCAGCTCATTGGCCAAAGCAATGTTCAAGTCGCGCTGGATGTTTTCAATAACCTTGGCCGCCTCGGCTGTTTTAATGTTGGCCGCTTTAAAAACGCCCGCCGCGCAAACTATGCCGTAAACATCCGCGATCTTATTGAGCGACTCTTCGTCCATGCCCGAAACTACCTTGATAATCTTGTCCACGGAGTGCTCTTTATCACCTGGATTCATTCGCTCGGGCGAGTAGCCGATTTTAAAATCAACCCCGCATTTCAGCCCCGAGCGCTTTTCAATTATTGGCACGCAAATATCCTCGGTTACGCCCGGATAAACGGTTGACTCATAAACCACGATACTGCCTTTCTGAATATTCTCTCCAACGAGCTTTGAGGCCGATTCAACTAATGTTAAGTCGGGCTTCTTGGCCTGGTCAATGGGGGTGGGCACAGCCACAATTAAAAAATTGGCTTGTTTGATAATAGCCGGGTCGGCCGAATACTCAATTTTTGAAGCGGCCAAATCAGCGTCGGCCACCTCGTCCGACGAATCATGCGCGGCCTTAAGCTCATCAACCCGTTTTTGCTTAACGTCAAAGCCATAAACTTCAACGCCTTTTTTAGCGAACTCAACGGCCAAAGGCAGGCCCACATAGCCAAGCCCGACAACACATATTTTTAATTCTTGGTTGGACATAGCTGTAATGATAATTTTTAATGACTTAATTTTTAATGTTTAAAAATTCTAATATCTTTACAATATCTTCCACTCGCGGCTGACTAGGCGCTATTTCTTGAGCCCTCTCTGCTTTAATTAATAAGAAAGCGTCATCTCCGGTGTGCGTGCCCGCGAAAATGTCCTTGTCAAACAGCTCTTTTTTGTTAAGCCCGGCTCGCAAGCGGAAACCCGCTTTTTCAACAAGCAACAAATCAGGCGCCTTATCTGTTTGCGGGCCGCTGTATATTTGCTCTTTTCTGAAAACTTTTTCAATTATTCTATCGCCGCAAAAATCCAAACGCAAAAAAGCGGCCGTTAGCTCGTTCAAAATTTTATCTTCGTCAACCGCTTTAACTTTTCCTCCGGGATATTTTCCTTCTTTATTTAAATAAATTCGCCCCGGCTCCAAAGCAAAAGCTACGCTATCCCGCGATACTTGATTATAAAATTCTCCGGACGATTTATCAAGCCGTAAAAAGCCGTTTTCCCGCAAAAAACAATTCAAATTAACATTGGCTTTGTTGTTGGCCATCCCGTGGTCGGAAAAAATCAAAAGCCCGTCTTCGGGGCCGAGGCGGCCGGCAATCTCGCCAATGGCCCGGTCAACCTGCTTAAAATAGCGCAAAAAATCGCTATGATATTGGTGATTCTCATTTTCGTAAGCGTCAAACAAAAAATGCCCCAAGCGGTCCGAGCCGGTGAAAACCAGCCAAAAAACATCCCAATCAATCTCTTGCCAAAAATAACGGAAAGCGGCAAGCCGCGCCTCGGTAGTTTGCGACAAACTCTCTAAAAACAAATCGGCATCCTGATGGGCCAGCTCGGTATCAACGTCAATCTCGTATTTTAGCTCCCGTAATTTGGGCAAATACTTGGCCGGAAAAACCGCCCGCTCCATATCAGGCGAAACAAACCCGGAAATATGAACGCCATTCATACGGCGCGCCGGATAGGTTGAGGGCACATTCATAACCACCTGCTTTATCTTGGGGTGTTTTTGCCAAAAAGCCGGGGCCTTTAAATCATCAAAATTTGGAAAAATTAAATCGTAGGAATGGGGCGCCAAGTCGGTAAAGCCAAAAATGCCGTGTTGCCCTGGATTTTGGCCGGTGATGATACTGCTCCAGGAAACCGAAGAAACAGCCGGCAAAGAGGCTTGCATTTTAGCAAAAACACCCTGCCCCTTGAGCGCCTGAAAATTAGGCATTACTCCCCTATTAGCCAAATCATCAACCAAGCCGTGGGGCGCGCCGTCCAAACCAATTAAAACAATCTTGTTTTTCATTGATTGACTATAAACCAAATTAATTCTTATGACAACCGCCTGTAAACAAAAAATCCCCTAATGAATAGGTGGTTTATAAGGGCCGGGAGTGGTTGATGAGGAAATTAACAAATCAATCAACCACTCCGCGGCTTGGCGAGCCCTTCGTTTGATCCCCCGAAGAAACGAAGAGCCGCCTTGGTTAGCGATGCCGCCGTCCTGGACGGTCGACCATTAGCCATAGTCCATAACCGACTATGGCGAGAAACAAAAAATCGCGAGCCATACCGGAAAAAACCTTTCCAACTGCCTCTGACTGTCCGGCCAGCCAGAGGAGTATGCCAGCACCAACTACGACCGCGAACCACCATGGTAATCGGCGAACGAATGTTGGGCCAAGAGTTATTACTATGAAGCCCAACACCACTATCGCCACCAAAGTGGCCCAGTGGTCAACACACCAGCTGATGGCATTGCCAACAGTTGATGCGCCATGGCCAATTTGGCTAATGGCGCCGCAGCCGCTAACCCCCGCGAGCAGGGCTACGGCTGCAAAAATAAAAAATATTTTTACCCTCATTTTTGCTCCTTTCTCCCTTGCGGGAAATGAGGGTTAATAAATTTCAACGAACACCTATATTATAGCACAACCTACTGGCAAAGTCAAACAAAAAACCTACCAGCTCCAGCTTTGATAAGACGTTTTTATTTGCAAACTTAACAGGGGACGATCCCCGGTAAAATTTCAGAGTTCGTTGATTATACCGCCAGCCACGATGTTGTCGTTTTTGATTAAAACAAACTTGCCCAGCTCGGCCAGCTCGCTGAATCTGGTTAAGGCCAATGGCTTTTTGGTTTTGATAATAATCTCGGCTGCTTCCAAGAACTGCAATTGTTGGGCGTTTTCTTCCAAAACCTCCATAGTGCTGGAATTAAAACGCTTTTCAATAATAACTTGCGCGGGCGTTTCTTGAGTGGCGCATTTAATAATCAATGGCTCCTCTTTAGTCAAGGGCTCGTGATTGAGCCAAAACAGGGTTGCTGAAAACTCATTTTTTAAAACCGGCTCTTTGCCGGGCTGACAAATTACATTACCTCGCTCAATAAACAAAGGGTCAGCAGTGGTCAGGCCGACATTCTCGCCCATTCCGGCTGATGGCAAACCCTCCTGCTGAAATTTTTCCACGGTTTTAACGGTTGTTGTCTGGCCCGAAGGCAAAACCTTAATGGTTTGCCCCGCTTTCACCTCGCCCGCCTCCACTCGGCCCAGAACATACCGTTTATCGCCTATCTTGTAAATCTCCTGCGCTGGAAGAATCAACGCCTGATTTTGCGCCTCTTCTAAATCATGTAAATCGTCCAAGGCGGTCAAAACGGTTTTGCCGGCATACCAGGGCATGTTTTCCGATGGTTTGGCCACATTATCGCCTTTTAAAGCGGCAATGGGAATATAGAACATGGGCTCAACCTTGAGGCCGGCTAAAAAGGCCGCTAACTCTTGTTTGATTTCATCAAAGGCCGCCTCTTGATAATCAACCAAATCCATTTTATTAACAACCACAATCACCTGCTTAATGCCAATCAACGATAAAAGATAGCTATGGCGGCGAGTTTGCTCTTTGAGGCCTTCGGCCGCGTCAACAATTAAAATGGCTGCTTCGGCAAGCGAGGCGCCGGTTAGCATGTTTTTAACAAACTCCACGTGGCCCGGGGCGTCAATAATCACATATTGGCGCTTGGCTGTCTTGAAAAACGTCTGGGCGGTGTCAATGGTGATGCCCTGCTCTCTTTCTTCCTGCAAGTTGTCCATTAAAAAAGCATACTCAACCACCCGGCCCAATTCCTCGGAGGTTCTGCGGATTTCCTCCATTTTATCGGGCGGCAAAGAGTTGGTATCAAACAAAAGCCGACCGATTAAGGTTGATTTCCCGTGGTCAACGTGCCCAACAATGACAAATTTTAAATCTTGATCCATAAATTCTGTCTGTAAGGCGCTTGGTGCCTTACAAGCTTGTAAGGCACCAAGCGCCTTTCCTTTACATATAACCGAGGCTTCGTAATTTTTGCATAGTGTAAGTATTTTCTTTGTCTTGCGCTCGACCGGCTCTTTCGGAGGTTGGGTTGGCTTTTAATTCCTCAATGATTTTGTCCAAGGTGTCCGCTTGCGAGTCAATCGGCTTGCAGCAAGGGGCGCAACCGATACTGCGGTATCTCTTGCCATTTTTAGCAAAATACAAAGAAACCATTGGAATATTTTCGCGCCTGACATACTCCCAAACGTCAATCTCGCGCCAGCTCAACATCGGGTGTATGCGCAAATGCTCCTCGTCTTTGGCCTTTGTTTTATATTGGTCCCATAACTCGGGCGGCTGGTCTTTGTAGTTCCACTGAAAGCTGTCATTTTCCCGCGGGCTGAAAAACCGTTCCTTGGCGCGAATGCCATGCTCATCTCGCCGTATGGCCAGATATAAAGCGCGAAAGCCGTGCTTGGCAATGGCTTTTTTCAAATTATCGGTTTTGAGCTCGTTGCAGCATTGCAGCTTGGTGCCTTTATCCGGGCCCATACCCGCCTTGATTGACTCTTCGTTTCTGGCCACAATTAAATTCAATCCCCACTCCTTGGCGTATTTGTCGCGAAACTCGTAAATTTCCGAAAACTTATAAGTTGTGTCAAGGTGCATTACCGAAAAAGGAATCTTGCCAAAAAACGCCTTGCGGCAAAGCCACAAAAGGGTGGAGCTATCCTTTCCTATGCTCCAAAGCAAGGCCACTTTTTTGAATTGGCTCCAGGCCTCGCGAATTATGTAAATGCTTTCGTTTTCTAATCTTGCTAAACGATCCATAAATTAGCTTGAACTTAACTAAGTCAAGTTTATAAACAACATATTTATAAAGTATAGCAAAAATTAAAATAAACGAAAAGCCCTCGCCTAAGGCGGGGGCTTTTCTTTGCCTTGCAATTCCAGCGAGTTGTTCGCCAGAGCCAAGGAATCACACGGAATTATTTAGACAATGTGTAAGACGGTGAATCCAGGGTCTGCACCAAGTAGCTGTTGTTCCAATCGGCGGTGGTTTCGTCGTGGTTCAACTTTGATCGGTCGGTCCAGACGAAATTCGTAGCGCCAAAAGTACCAATATCGTAGGCGGAAGGAGCCACATAAGAGCTATCTTTCTTAAGATAGGTCGTAATGCTTTCTCCCACCGTGCCAACGCCGGTAACAGTAGCTTTCAAGGTGTAGGTCTGTGAGGAACCAGCCGCGATTTGCTCTTCAGCGGTGAATACCACAACCACGGTAGTGGCTGAAGTAGACGAAGCCAAATTGCCGCTAGTTAAATCAGTAGGAGATGTGCCAGTGGCTTCGGTGATGCTCACCAAAGAGGTAATGTCGGTGGCGCCTCGGTAAAGCGTGAAGCTGCCGATGGTGTCGCCAGAGCCCATGCCCGGAGAAACGTTAAAGGTCAGTTTCTTCAGACCGACGGCTCCTTTAGCGTCAGCGGCAATGCTGGCCGCGTATAAACTCATCGTGCCGTTGTTCAAGCTGCCGGAAGTGGAGCCAACGAGCGACACAGACGGCTTTGAAGCGAACAGCACCATTTGCTTGCCGGCAACCGCTGTGGTTGGAGTAACCTCGTAGCTGGAAGTTGAACCGCTGGTGGCCTTGTAATAATACAAGCCCAACTGTGGCCGATCACCGGTATCAGCGTAGCCAGCGCCAACAGCATTCATATTACCATAGACCTCCAAAGCGGCCGAGCCATTGGCTGGCACGTTGAATGTCTGGTTGGTAAAGCTGGAAGTGCCGTTAACTAAAGGCATAATGGCTGAAGTAACAGTGGTTCCGGCGGCATCCTTATACTTCAAGTAAATGCCGTTATAGTTATCAGCGGTGGCAGCTGGGGTATTTGTCGCTTCAATCTTTACCTCGGTAACGGTAAACGGCTCATAATTAGCCGCGAAGGTGTACTTTGACAGCAATTGGTCGTTGGTGCTGCCAACTATCAAGGCCTCAACAGGAGAGTCGGAAGCCCTAACAGCCGCCAAAGCGCCGTTGTTCACGGTGATAACCTGGCCGTTACTCACGGTTACGCTTGCTGAACCGCCGTCAGTTGCTCTGGTGGCAGTTACCGCCAAACTGGTGGTAGCCGCATCACCCGAAACAGCGGCGGTGGTAATGGTTGCCCAAACTTCAACACTTAGGGAACTATTAGGAGCAATAGTAACCGGAGCGGAGAAAACATTGGAAGCGGCCACAGCGCCTCTCACTTCTGATGTAACGGAGCCGTACTTGATATACAGGTTGGACAAGTCAGCCACTAAAGCGGTGCCTGTGTCAAGCAAGCCGATAGTCATTGAAGAAACATTCACGTTGTCGTATTGGCTGGCGGTCAATGTATATTGGCCGAGCTTGGTGTCAGTGCCAGCGGCCACGGTCTGATTGCCGTAACTGGTGCTTTTAACGCCAGTTAAGCTACCCGAACCGATTGCTCGGTTGTTGCCGTTAACGCTGGCGGCTGGAGCGTCAATCATAGACAAAGAGCTCATCCCTTGAGCGTTGCTAATGCTGCCGCCCACGACTACAGCATACAAGCTGTTGCCGGCAGCCAAGCCGTTAACGCCAGTGCAAGCAGAGCTCGCGCAACCAAAGATGTCGCCTTTTATCTCCAAAACCTTAGCCACGCCCGCCGAAAACACCTGATAGATATTAATGGTGGAATAGCCGGTCGCGCCATTGTCGGTTTCAACGTTGGTGGTGTTGCCCACTTGAACGCCGTCCAAATACAATGACACGTTCCTGATGTAGGTGCTGCTGGTGCTGTCTATAATCTCAATCTGAAGGTTGTTAATTTTAACATCCTCGCCAGTGGCTTTGATATCATACCTGGCCAAACTCACATTGTTCGCGCCAAGAACAACACCGGTGCTCACTGAATCGCTTCTCTTGATAATAGTGACAGAACCAGTTGTGATAGTCAAAGTGCCAGCTCTCATTGTGGTGAAAGCGGCGCTGTTCACGGTAACCAACACGTAGTTGCCGTAAGCGGCATCCTTAATAAAGATGTCCGCTGGCTTCTCAATACTCATCCTGATTGTCTTGCTGGAACCCTTCACTACGTCAGCGTAAATGGTAAGGGTTTTTGTGAAGCCCTTAGTGACAGTAACAGGAGCCGCTGACAAATCAAACACCAAATCCTGGCCCACGTCGCTGGACACTAATTGGCCGGTAGCAACAATGACGCCATTCATATCCAGCTTGATGTTTTCTAAAGCGTCAGCTGGAACAGAGCCGATTTGGCTGAATTTGATGTATTCCAATTTGACATCCTGATTGGTGGCGGTGAAAGAATCCTGCCACATCACAGAATTAACAGCCGCTGTAAAGTTCGCGTTGATGGCCGGGATAGCAACGGTGTTAAAATTAACCGTGGCTTTGCTGGTGGCCGCGGCAATGCTCATAGTGTTGCCGGTTAACGGGAAAGTGCCAGTGATCTGCGAAGCGTCGCTGGTAACATCGGTCGCGGCTTCAACGGACAAATTCACTGTTTCGCCGCTTGTGCCGGAAACCTGCGCCCTAACCGCGATTGTCTTGGTAGTGCCAGCCGGAATAGTGAAAAGGCCGGAGGCCTTGTTAAAGGTGGCATAACCGGACGAAAATGTCGCCTCGTCGCTTAACCGCTTGTATCCGTCAAAAAGATAGATATTGCCCAAGCTGGTGTCAGCGGAAATGCCGGCTCTCTTCATACGAAGCTGGGTAACCTTCACTTCGGTGTTGTTGCCATTGGCAAAAGTCAAATTTACCAAAGGAGCTAACTCGCTGCCAGTAATGACAGTCGCGGTAACCGGAGTGTTAGCTGCCACAGTTACTTGCAGGCCTTCGCCAGTAATGGCGGTGGTGCCAGTAGTAGTGTCAGTAGTGTCAGTAGTGCCGCTACAAGATTGACCGGTTGTTGGGCTGTATCCTGAAGTGGAAGTGCAACCCGCCGGTAATGTCGGTGTAACCGCTACGCCAGTCGCGCAAGATTGACCGGTTGTTGGGCTGTATCCTGAAGTGGAAGTGCAACCCGCCGGTAATGTTGTGCCAGTGGTGTCAGTGGTGCCGGTCAACATTGAGCTAATGTTTGTTCTGGTAATAGGACCAAAAAAGCCAGCGACAGGAGAAATACCGTTCTTGGCTTGATATTTCGCTACCGCGGCTTTGGTCAAAGCACCAAAATAAGTGGTCTCGTTGCCAGTAGAGCCAACGCCGGTTGAAGCAACCTGGGTGTCGGCTGATTGATTCAAAAGGGCTTGCAAGCATTTCACGTCGTCTCCTTTTGAACCAACAGTTAAGTTACGGCTGAAAGTTATGCCACTGCACGCTGAAACCGAAGCAGTAGTGCCAGTGGTGTCAGTAGTATCAGTGGTGCCGGCTTGCATTGCTGTCAATTGCTGTGTCAATGAATTCAACAGCGCTTGAGCGTCAGCGATACTTTGCGCCAGCTCTTCGGCAGTAGCGGCGCCAACCGGCGCAACCGGACCTACCAACATAACCACAACCGCTAAAGTTGTAATTACTGAAAATATTTTCTTTGTACTCATTTTAATCTTAATTTGATTTTATTCTTTCTAATAGCTTGAAGCTATTGGAAAAAACTTATTCTTAACCTTTAAAACAGAATTTGTAAAACAAATTCCGCTCGACCTTTTGCCTACCCCGTAGGAGGAACCTGAAATGTTAACGTATTAAAATGTCAAGTTCCTCCTGCGGGCTAACCTATTTAGTAATCAATTATCAATTATTTTATTTGCTACTGTCCAATCTGTTGCAAAATCATCATGGCTTCAGCCACGTTGCCCTTACCATAAAACTCTTCAGCTTGTTTCAGCCGTTCTTGGTCAGGAACATTCAAGCTCCTTTGTTTCAAGTCGCTGAAATACCGCTCAAAAATTTCATTTTGCACCTGCGTGGTTTTGGCGGTCACCTCGCCCGAAGCCGTTTCAAACTGACCTAAGCTGGCCAAGGCCTGCCTTGATAAACCGCTTTGGCCGTCTTGCAATTGCCGCACCACCTTCCGATTCTCTTTAACCGTTGACTTAACAATCTCCGCCATAGCCAACGCCTGATTTTTATTATCTAAATTCTTTAAATTATCTAATGAATCGCTCACTAATTCTAGCTTGCCCTGCATCTCTCGCAGGGAGGCCACTATTTGCTGGCTTTGCGAATTTTGAAAAAATCCAAACCAATTAAAGTACAACGAGCCGCTGATTAAAACCACACCAATAAAAGCCGCCATCCCCACGGATAAACTTGCCCGCTCGGTGAAGAAAGAACCAACGCTGGTTAGCCAAGCCATCGGCTTTTCCGTCTGTATTGGCGCGTCCTGGCTTAAAAGCCGCTCTTTAACCGAAAGCTCCCAGTTTTTATCTGGTTTAATCTGGCTGAATATTTTTAGTTGTTTAATCAGTTGCTTTTCGTCCATAATTATGCCTAAAAATTCGCTGATTACTATTATGACGCAATTTTAGCGATTTTGTTACGCGAAAAGCGTTTCCGGCCATTTTTTAACCATCTTACCGCGCAGTTCAGCCAACGCCCGCGATATCATCACCCGCGCGGCCCCTTCGCTTTTTTCCAGTATAGCGGCGATCTCTTTTATAGAATAGCCATCAACGTAATACCAAATTAAAACATCTTGATAATCTTCCTTAATCTCTTTTAAATGCCTCTGTAAATTCTCCAAATCGCCCCTTAAAATCTGTTCGGCTTCCGGGCCCGCTTTGCTGTCCATGACGGGCACGGCATCAACCGAAACAAATTCCGCCTTAGCGCCTGTCCTATAATAGTTGGCAATTTCCGCCCGAGCCACCTGATAAAGATAAGCCGATGCGTTTCTGATTTCCAGGCCGCCCCTAAATTTTTTCCAGCTTTTGGTAAAAACTTCCGCGGCAATATCTTCAGTCGCTTCCTTGACGCCCACCTTCAAAAACACATAACGATAAATTTTATCAATATGCTTGTCATAAATTTGGCTGAATTGTTTCCTGTAATTCTTTGGCATTAACTTGTTTACCTATGGACAATCGTTACATTAGAAAATAGGACAGCCGCCTGTCCTATGGTTGTCCTATACGTGTCCTACCACCTACGCCTTTAATCTGTACTCGGTTTTAATTTTATCGCCTAATCGCGCCACCAATCCCCTTTTTAAAAGAAAATCCATATCCCGTCGCAGGGTTCTCTTAGTCACCTCGGGCAATGCCCTGTTTAAGTCCTGCACTTGAGCAGCTCCTTTTGTTTTTAAAATCTGTAAAATCTTTCGCTGGCGGTTTTTTAGGCCCGCCATAGCCGACGGATTGCCAATCGGCTTTGCCGGCTTTGGATTGTTAGCCAGCGGTCGCGCCGCCTGACCATCGCTTGCCAATCGCGCGCGATTGTTTCCGACTTCCAACCGCAATCTTTTTACCTCCTGTTCAATCACTCCGTACTCCGCTTTCAAAACTAAAAAATTCTCCGGTTTCACCCAGTTTTGTTTCTCACTTATATTGAAATAAACACCAAGAACAACAACATTTTTTAAAACCCGCTCCAAGGGCCCTATCAATGCCTGCCCCGCCGGAAACCCCGTCTCTAACGAGGCCTGTTTGTTGTTAAATAAAAAATCCTTTGAATAATAATCAATTAGCGTCAAATCCCTTAAAATATCGTCGGCTTTTTTCCTTATAAAAAAACACAATGGCTCTTTTCCAGGGAACAAATCCGTTATTCGGTAAACGCTCAAAGTTAGATTTATAAAATGGCTTTTATCCATAGCTGGCAACCTTACGGACTTTTTTCATATTACCAATCCCTGCCAAAAAGTCAATAAAAAAGTGGCCTACTTGCTATGAATTTTTTTTCTTAGTTTTCAGCCGACATTATTACTTCTTCCGTCGAAAAAACCTTCCTGCCTTCTCAAAAAAGTTGAAAAGTAACAGGAACACCAAGAAACCTAAAATGGCGACGGCCCCAAAAAGGTTTTGAAAAAACCTTTTCATTTTTCACCTCCTAAATAAAATCAATCTTTTCGCCAAGAATGCCCTCTAAGCATTTAAGGGCGTCCTTCAGCGAACCTTCTACCAAGAATACTGGCGGCAATTTATGATCATGGAGAGACTCTTCTATAGTATCCTCCTCAAGGGTCTCTCTAAGCACTGCCGCTATATTTTCTTGGGCGAAAATATGGCAATACTTGCCGTTGAGAGAAAAATCCTTCTTTTCCCTAATGGCTATTTGAAATGTTTCCAAAATCATAGGAACCCGCATATACATTTCAAACTTCATAGCTTTTATATCCATTTTTTACGCCTCCCTTCGGAGATATTGGAAATATAATATGCTATCTTCAACCTACGCCAAATTCCAAAAATATCAAGCCAAAATTAAAAAGCGCGCGAATCCCATGAAAGGCAACCCGCGCCGCTTTTTATCTTTTCTATTTTTTTCATCACCACTCTATTCCAGCCCATTTGCAAACTACCACCAAAACAGGAAGGAGTTAAACTCCTTCCTGTTTTAGGGTGGGGCTGTAGATAGGCATAATGACTAATCAGTGTTTTTCCTTTATAATAAGAAAATAAAAAACTATGAACAACTTAGAAAATCGCCAAATAAATTTGCCCGAAGAAGAAAAAGAAGGAACAATGGAAAAAGAAAAACAACCGATAACCTGCGTTATCTCTTGCAGTTTTAGATATTTAGACCAAATCCGCGATCTCAAAAGCAAGTTAGAAGCCATTGGCGTTAAGGTCTTGGCGCCCATAGACACCGAAGTGGAAAAATCGGTTGACGGCTTTGCTATTCTGAAAGCCGACAAAACCGACGACCCCGCGGAATTGGAAATGGCCTTTATGGAAGCCATAGGAAAAGCTGATTTCTTGTATATTTTAATTCCCGAAGATCCCAAAAATGAAGAAAAAGACGGCATTGTTGGCGCCAGCGTGGCCGCGGAAATAGCTTCCGCGAGCTGTCGCGGCATTCCGGTGATTATTTCCAGATACTGGAAGGGCTTTTCAGATGAGGTTGAAAAAGGATTTAAAGACGAATTTGACAATTCCCCCTTCTCTTTCAATTTCAGCGGCGGCCTATCGCCGGAACAATTAGTGGAGCGCATACAACAAGGAGAAATTAACAAAAAATTGTTAAATGAAGCCAAAAAAAGAAAGATTGACTACTTTGAATTATTTGGCATTGACCCCTCTGCCCTTAAATTCGTAAAAGAACAAAAGGAGAATAAGGAATAAGCCAGTTTGATTTGAAAGGCCGTAGCTTAAACAAAAAAAATGGCTTACTTGCCGTGGATTATCTCCTTAGCTTTCAGCCGACTCTGCAACTATCATCCGCCCTCTCCTTTTAGGGCGCTGATTAAATCAACAAGCCACGCGTCATGAAAAGAAGAAGTTAGAACAGCGTCATCAAAGTTAGCCAGCCACGACAGTCGGAGGTTTTCTTCCAACAGTTCTATTGCGGAATTAAGCTGCCCTGCCGCTAAATCTTCAAGCGCCTTTCGAATTTCTTGCTGCTCCTTTTTTAAGTTTTTAATCTTTTTTTGCATTCCCTTAAACGCCCAACGTAAAAAACCATCCACAAGCTTCAAAATACGCCTTATAAAATGATTCTTTACTCTTTTCGCAGCTATCCTGCGAATGCATCTGTAAACCATTCTGGAGCGCTTAATCGCTGCAGACAATTCTGTCGTTTTTGCCTGCAACCTTAACCTTAGTATTTCCGCGGCCAAATTTTGAGCTTCTTCTTGTTCCATTACAATTGCCTCCTTTGGATTATTTTTAGATTGTTTCCCTAAACTTATTGAAAAGTAAACAGCTACCTTCAACCTACGCCAAATTCCAAAAATATCAAGCTTTAAACATCAAGCCGAAATTGAAGAACCAAAACAAACTTCCTATTATTCTTGATCTAAAACTATCTCACTTCCCTTGCGATCGCAAGGGAAGTGAGATAGTTTTAGATCATCTTGAAATGTCGCCTTAGCTCTTCATTGTTGCTAATTCTCTTCGCTTCAATAAAATTTACACAGTC
>Ga0265594_1001962_pt1 | contig 15376 bp, 15 predicted proteins | sample saktaG_11_FD_190147 | JGI IMG/M metagenome (GOLD analysis project Ga0265594, IMG submission 190147) | Saline water microbial communities from Sakinaw Lake, British Columbia, Canada - sak_2011_5_24_80m | ecosystem: Environmental > Aquatic > Non-marine Saline and Alkaline > Saline ... | reverse complement strand
CCAGATGATGTCATCGGTCGGCGTCAACCTCATCTACGTCATGCCCGGAGCGGGCTTTCAGAGTATGGGCTCTGGAGCCACTAAGCTTACGGGCGAGGATGTCGACTTGATAGAGAGCGTTCACGGTGTGAATCTCGCGGCAGGTATGACTAGCAAGGTTGCGAAGGTTGAAAGCCATGGTGAGAGCAAGTTCGGTTTCGTGTCGGGTCTTCCCACCGACAAAAGACAGAAGATTATTGAAGACATGGAAAGTATTCGTATCGCGGAAGGCAGGTTCTTTAAGGATGATGAGAAATTCGGGGTCGGAGTCGGCTTTAGGGTGGCCAACGGTGACTTTTTCTCAAAGCCGGTTACCATCGGCGACCGCGTAACCATAAACGAGAAGGTTTTCCGCGTTGTTGGGACTCTCGAGAAAATCGGTAGCAAGGATGACGACGAAGCATTCTACATTCCGCTTGAAACTAGCGAGGAACTCTTCAACGACTACGACAACTATATAGTCGTCATGGCACAAGTCAAAGACGGCTTTGACACGGCCGAAGTCGCGGAAAACATAAAGAAAAAGCTTCGAAAAGACAGGGGTTTGAATGAGGGGGAAGAGGATTTCAACGTCCAAACCGTCGAACAGATGTCGGAATCCTTCGGCATCATCTTGAATGTCGTCAACCTAGTGTTTCTCGGCATTGCAGGCATATCGCTTTTCGTAGGCGGAATCGGCATCATGAATACCATGTACACGAGCGTCCTTCAGCGTACGCGGGAGATTGGGATTATGAAGGCTGTGGGTGCGAGAAACGGCGACATCATGGGCCTGTTCATAGTTGAATCGGGAGTGATTGGTATTGCGGGAGGCATCGTCGGCGTAATCATAGGGTTGGGACTTAGCAAGACCGTTGAATTCATCGCAGTCAACAACCTCTATTTAGACGTTATGAAAGCGCACGTATCCTGGCAACTCATCGTGGGAGCCCTCGCATTCAGCTTTATCGTCGGGTGCATTTCAGGAACACTTCCTGCAAGACAGGCTGCGAAACTGAGACCCGTCGAAGCCTTAAGATACGAGTAATGTCTTTTTATTTGCCTCATCCCATTCTTTAAACACTATGGGCAGGACTCACTGGATTATCTTGGGGCTGGTATCTATCGGGCTTTTAGCGTACATGATGAAGCCGTTTACTGACGTGCTACTTTTCGGGTTGTTCCTCTATTACGTGTTGCGGCCTCTTTACAGGGTGATAAACAAGAGGATTCACCAGAGGGAACTATCAGCCGCCTTAGCCATTTCCGCAGTAATAATCCCCCTACTGCTCATAATCGGATACACCATCAGTATTGCTTCAACCCAGTTCACATCCCTAGTAAAAAGCGTTGACGACCCAGTCGGAATTTATTTAAACACTGGATTGAGCCGGTTATCAACAACCTTGAAGGGACTGCAATTAAGCGAGTTCAAGGAGGTTTTACAACACTCTTCAGACCTTGGATTATTCCTCCTTCAATTGTCCACAAGCACTTTAGGCGTAATATTCAAGATCCTGCTTGTATTCGCGGTCGCATTCTACACGCTCAAGTACGGGCCTACCGTACGCGCCTGGTTTCTTTGCACGATCACGAATGAGAAGGAGAGGAAGTTGGCTCAAACGCTTTTCAACGACATAGACGACGACTTACACCACGTTTTTTTCGGAAACATTCTCGTCTCGGTCGTCACGGCAGTACTCGGAATCATAGTGTATGTGGGACTCGACATCCTTTCCACTGAAATTAAAATACCATACCCGATTCTTCTCGGCTCTTTAAGCGGTGTCGCAAACCTCATTCCAGTAGTCGGTATGAAGCTCATATGGATCCCCCTAGTCATATACCTCGCCTTCAAAGCATACGTCGGCGGAATATTAATGTCAAGCGTTAGTTTTCTAATTATTTCCGCCCTGGCAATCTACATCATAGTCGACTGGTTCCCAGACATGGTCCTTAGACCCTTCTTGTCGGGGAGCAAGAGGATTCCCATGGGAGTGCTTTTTTTCACATACATCTTCGGTGTGGCAGTCTTCGGATTCACCGGAATATTAATCGGACCCATAATCGTAGTCACCGTCCTAAACTTTCTAAGGGTCGTTCTCCCTGAAATCAAGAAAAAGTAAACCCATTTTTACCCTCATTTTCCACATACTTTCCTATGGAAGACTTTTCCGACTGGTTCCATCGGATGCTCGATGAAAACGAGCTCATAGACATCAGATACCCCGTAAAGGGCATGCCAGTCTACCGTGGGGATGGAGTCCGAATCATCAGGGAGATGATAAGGCACCTTGAAGCTCTCCTTGAGGCTGACGGCCACGAGCCAATGTATTTTCCGGTCGCGATTCCTGAGACGCTATTGGCGGCTGAAGCAGAGCACATAGCGGGCTTTGAGGACGAGGTCTATTGGATGACGCACGCCGGAGGAAATCCATTGGACGTGAAGCTTGCCCTCCGTCCGACAAGCGAAACTTGCATGTACCCGATGTTCGCTTTGTGGACGCGGACTCACACCGACCTTCCAATCAAGATTCATCAGACTACTTGCGTCTACCGCCACGACACGAAACACACGAGGCCCTTGATCAGAAGCCGTGAGATCTGGTGGAATGAAGGCCACACCGCCTTCGAGACGCAGGAGGAGGCTTTGGAGAACATTGAGACCGTTAAGAGAATTTACAGCAGCCTTATCACAGACCTCCTCTGTATTCCAGTGGAAATCAACCAGCGCCCGGAGTGGGATAAGTTCCCGGGGGCGGAGTACACCATCGCCTTCGACACAATCTTTCCGGACGGGAAGACTCTTCAAGTCGCAACCATCCACAACTTGGGTCAACACTTCAGCAAGGTATTCAATATCGAATTTGAAAACGCAGCCGGTGAAAAGAAGCTGGCCTGGCAGACCTCCTACGGCCCAGGGTTCGGAAGGCTTCTCGCATCCGTCGTCTCAGTCCACGGCGACGAGAAGGGCATGCGGCTTCCCCCCAAAGTCGCGCCCATCCAGGCTGTCATCATTCCAATCGTCTTTAAGGACTCGGACAAGAAGAACGTCATGGAATTCATTGGAAAAGTGAAAAATATTCTTGAGAAAAATTCCGTCCGCTTTACCGTCGACGACGGCGACGAGCGTCCTGGCGCGAAATACTATAAGTGGGAGCAGCGGGGCGTGCCTCTTCGACTTGAGGTGGGTCCGAAGGACGTTGAGAAAAAGCACGTCATGACTGTTCGAAGAGACACGAGCGAAAAGAAGCCGGTCAAACTCGCCGACTTGGACGTTCCGAAAGTCTTAGACATAATCCAGAAAACTCTTCTTGCACAGGCTCAGGAAAAGTTCGATGCCAGGCTTTTCAAGGCGAAAGACGAAAAGGAGCTTGACAAACATCTTGGAGAGGGAATAGTCACAACCGGGTGGTGTGGCGAAGACTCCTGCGCCCCGTCGATAGAATCCAAAGGCACGATTCTTTCCACCGACCGCGAGCGAAGGCGCAAGTGCGTCGTCTGCGGGGCTGAAGGCATGACCATAAAAGTCGCGAAGACGTATTAGCCCGCGCAATACAAAAGGGATTTCAGGCGTTTCTGTCCGCGAGTGTGTGCATGTCTGGCATCACCAGAAATTTCGGGTCCGAGCCGGAGACAACCTGCCTGTATTCCACCGCCTTCCGAATCACTTCTGCAGCCTGCGCGTCCCGCTGCTGGCGGTGGGATCGGATCAAGGCCCCAGTATTCCGGTCGACTTCGTCGCCGGAAAGCTGGTAGGCTTGGAGTCCGAGGGCGGTAAGCGAGACGCCGCCAAACTGCCTTGCGACGTCCGGGTGCAGATGATCGTTCAATGAAGGGCTGAGGGAATTCAGAAACTCGACGACAGGCTTAAACGAGAGGTCCCTGGAGAGTTCGGCCTCGTCAACTTCACCGGAAAGACCCAGCCTTTCGCGAAGCCCCGGATCCAGGTGCACGCGCTCTATCGTCCTGTCGTATCCTTTCAGATAATTCTTACCCCCCGCAACCACCATGGATTGACCTGAAACGCCCTCCTCGTCCCTGTTGGTAGTTCCGACAAAAACCTGGCCGAACTCGCTCAGAATCCTGTGAAGCCGAATCGTCCTCTGACCCCCCTCACCCAGGTTTCCTTCAGCCTGAAACTCGTCGTCAATGTACTTAATCCAGCCGCCGCTCCAACCCGCCTGCTCCCCCAGCCGGTAACCCAGGATACCGCGCCTATGCTCCCGAAGCTTTTCCACGACAGCCCGCACGTCCCTCAAATCCCTCAAATCCCCGATTATCTGCGGCAGACGCTCCCGCATAAGCTCCTTCAGAACCACAAGGTGGGTGTAAGTCGCCGCGGTGGCGAGGCCTCCTATCTGGTCCATGGAGAACCTGCACGGGTTGAATACAACGCCGACCCTGCCCTCCACATCATCCGTGAGAAGCTTGTTCGCGGGCCCGTTCACCGCCAGAGTGTTGGCAACAGGCCTTAAAGCCGCTATAAGCTCGTAGCCTTTGACATCGTCCACCGCAATTATCAAGCCGTCCTTCGGCCTCTCAACCCTTCCTTTATAAGCCCTGAAAATCTTGTGCGAAGCATCCTCCCACCTGGACGGTTGTCCTATCACAAGGTCGTGCGGAACCTCCCTGCCGCCACGGTAGTAGTCCATGAGAACGTTCACCGAAACGGGCGACATCAAAAGACGCCCCCTTCCACGGCTTTGATGGGCCTCATCCCATACGCCCAAAGCCGCATCCTTCACGGCATCGTAAAACTGGTTGTTCTGAAACGTCCCCGGCAGAGTGGTCGGAGAAGACAGCATGTCGGGAGCGTGCGTGCAGAAGTTGTTTCTGCCGCCGATTCCGATCACGCAGAACTTGTAGGGGCCGCCGCTCGCGCCCATGTAAGGGTGCGTGTCCACGTCGGCCGCGATGATAACGGACTCGTGCTTCAGCAGGACGTCGTTCACTTGCACGGGCCTTCCGCGGATTTCGGTCGCCATCGTCGCAGTAGTCTCCTTGCTCCTCCAGTCGTGCTGCAGGATGGGGTAGCCGCAAGTTCGGCCTGGAGTGGGGTCGCGGGTTATGCCGAGTGCATCCGCCTTGCCGTCCAACTCCCCCCAAAGTGCATTGCCTTCGGCGATTTCCTCAGCACTCTTCCCGCCGCCCAAAAAACGGGTGAAGTCGTTGTGACCACCCCCCTGGTACATGGGCTTGTGAGTTCCCGTACCCGTTATGAACGTGATTTTCTTTAAGGCCCTTCCTTTCCCGGCGCACTCCTCCGCAAGCTCGATTACGCCTTTCACCGTCACCCTCGGCGTCGTCTTCGGCCTGGTGTCGTCGGAGAGGATTACGAGAACGCTTTCAGGAGCACGCCCGTTTGCTTCTTCGAAGCGGCCGAGCCACTCCCTACGCAAACCCTCTTTCACCCTGTCTGTGAGATAGCGGTTTAAGGCGCCTCTGTCATCGTAGTATCTTTCAACGTCCGTGAGAGTCTCCCGGGCGACACCCCCAAAACCCCTCCCCGTAAGTATTTCAGAGCCTGCGGGAACCTCAACTCTCAACCCCCCAAGAGTCTCAAGCTCAACTTCAACTGGGTTTTGGGTTATTCCGCCCCCGCCTACTCCTCCAAAGCCTCCCGGACCGTCCTCATCCGATTCAGAGTGATGGTGGTGCATTCTAAAAGACCCCGTCTTTCTTATCTTCATCGAATAATTATAACGGAGGACGGCGTTAAAAATCATGCGAGCTCGCCCTAAAAATCCGGGCGAATCGTGATTAATCGCGTACGGAAGCGGCCGCAACTGCGCCGTCTGCGGTGCCGAAGGCATGACCATAAAAGTCGCGAAAACATACTGAAACAAATAGTATCACAATATATCAATATACTTTATATATTTAATATATAGATATACCAATATGTTGGCATTTTTTTAGCTGCTTGCCCCTTCAAATCCCGTGTCCAAGACCTGCGTGTAGAAGAAGCGTAGGGCATTGTATGCGAGCATAGCTATCGAACGGTTTCTCCAAGTATTCTCGAGCATATACTCTCTGGGAGACAAACCTTTCTTCAAAAAATCCTTCACCACCGTAATGTATAATCTCCCAATATCCCGGGAATAATCACTCACCCTCAACTCGTCCATCAGTCTTCCAACCATCCTGTACTGCTCATCCAAGGGTAGAACTTTTTCTTCCATAATACAAAATTAATTGAAAAACTACAAAAGTCTATGCCGAGAGCAAAGGAAAAATGAAAAAATAGGCGTTACACCCCGAATCCGCGGGTTAAACCGAAAAAAACACGAGATAATTGTTGTTTCTTGGCTGCCGCCCAAATTCTGGCTCGCCCCAAAAACAAATGACTGCGTCCTATTTCTTATGCCGCATTTTCTTAAAGTAATTTTAAAAATAATTTTTGTTTAACCCAGAACGGGAATCTCGCCAGAACTTCAAGAAACAAGGGCTAAACGACTCCGCTCGCTTACAAGCTCGCTCCGCCCGAATCAGCCCCAACGGGGGCTGACTCCGTTTAGCCCTCTTAGTTGTTAAACTCAATTTGCGCCGGGGCAAAAAAGTAATTTGTATATAATTTCAATTAGTAAAACATAGAAATCCATTAATATGTTTATATGATGTTTTTTTCTAAATTTCCATTTATATATACATTTTACATATAGATATTAAAATACTATTATAGGGTGATTAGAATAGAAAGAGATCTAAAAGAATTGGCAAAGGAATTTATTTTAGAGGATGATATTGAACAAGAAAATATTCAGTTGTTGGTTTCAGATATCCTCAAGTTTTGTAAAATTGACAAAAGAGGGTATGTGGTTATAACTGAAAAAAAATTAAAGACTCAGGATAAAATTATGTTGATTCTCAGTGCCAGATACCTAGCAAGCAAATTACAGGAGAAGATTAATTCAGAGATCACGATTGATGAAAAAGTATCTAATAAGGAATTAGTTGATATGTTGAAGGAAAAAGACATGATAATTGGTGCTCGACTAAGAGATTTACGAGAGGGTAGAGTAGTCGAACAGATTAGTAGGGGAGTACATAGAGTATGCGCTCATGCAATAGAAGGCTTTTTAGGAAAACTAGAGGAGGGAAAAAATGGAAAATGATTTAAAAAAGATACACCAAAGCCTAGAAAATCATGAAAAAAGGATTTCTCAATTAGAGAGTTTCTTTAAAGAAAAACCTAAAAGAAAAAAAGAGCTCTCAGTAAAAGAATTTATACTTGAAAAAAATCCCAAAGATGATATCCAACGAACATTGACAATCAGCTTTTACTTAGAAAACTATCAGGACTACGAATCATTCACGGTAAAAGATATCAAAGAAGGATTTCTCAATGCAAGGGAAAAGATTCCTTCAAATGTCAACCAGATGGTGAATGAAAACATCAAGAAGGGTTTTATGATGCCAGTAAAAAAGAAGGATAAAATGAACGCGTGGGTTATTACAAATACGGGTCAAAAGTTTGTCGAAAATGGTCTCAAAACAGATGAGTGAAGTTTTACGGAAATATAGTGGTTTGCTCCATAGATACCAAGATAGATATATTGCAGATAGTTCCCTTTCCAATCCAGATTTACTATTACTCTCAATTTATGTTATCGATGAGGTAAACAAGTGTTCTGGGGCTGATTATAAAAAAGTAAAAGACTTATTCTTAAGTTTTGGGAGGAGCGTTAATAATTTTGATGTTGCACAACATCGAGTCAAGAAGAGACAAATAGATGTTATCAATGAAAAGTTTTATCTCAAAGCAGAAGGACTCAAGAAAATCCAGGAGTTATTGGGTTTGATAGAAAAATCACCTGTAAAAATAATAAAATCCGGGGAGAATTTTTCTTCAATTAAATTATTCGAGGAATTTTTATTATCAGAGATAAAAAAGGGGGATATTTTGTTATGCGATCCATATATTTCTCCTGAAACATTATTCCCATTTTCTGTATTAAAGGGTAGAATAAACTCGATAAGAATATTAACATCGAATATCCACGACTCAACAAAAGTTAATAGTTATCAAAAGAAATTTAAGAAGGAGACTAGTATATCAGTAGAATTAAAAATTAATAAAAAAATCCATGATCGTTATCTTATTGCAATGAATAGATGTTGGAGTATTGGTACAAGTATTAAGGATTTTGGGAATAAGGATACGATGATAAGAGAGATAAGTGGAGTTTCAAAATCTATTCATGAGTTATTTGATGATAGATGGCATGAAGTTTAGGTCCTGTTAATCTAAGAATTTATCCCCATTGAAGTGTATTAGATGGTCGGGTATGTCTGAGAGCCATACTTCTGTTTCCCAAGCGATATCACTGATATGTTTCTTAAATTCTGTAAAATCTGGAAACGCACTAACGTAGATTTTTTCAGTTTTACATTCTTGTAGCATTTCTTCTAGTTCGAATTGCCTTTTTGGGGATACTGGACCATGTGATGTTACTGCTTCTATTAGGAATAATCGTTTTCTTTTTTTGTCGAACAGAACAACATCGGGGAGTTTATCGTGTTTGGATACAGGTACCCCTAGTTTTTTTAGTAATTTTTTATCGACTACCAGGTTTTTCTTTGCTGTATCTCCAAGATAAACAAGTATTGATGCTGGTGCAAATATTGGAGCAAATTTTTCTATGACATCGGCTTGTAATTGATTATGTTCTCCTGGAGATAATCTGATTTTTTCTCCATTGCTTAACGTAACAGGTATCATATGTCTTTTTCGTTTTCTAGAGTATATCTCCATCAAGGTAGGAGATATACCTTTATACTTTTCAATCGCCGCCTCCCATCGTTTTGTCCCATAGCTTCTGACAACTTCAAGTGCAATATCACTTAGACAATAATTTGTTCTTGGACTGTTTGTGGGTAGCGTAGGATCATCAGGATTTTTATTCACAATTCGAGCTTGTTCAAATTGGTGGATTACTTGTCGTCTAATGGTTTCCCGAGTATTTTCAGCATATCTGACGTTATATTTGTCATCGATAAAATTTAGGATGTCATGTATTCTCCTTCTAGCTGGTTTTGCAGAACTCCAATCGTCATCCTCTTTGATATCCGCAAGTGAAAGTAAAGTTAACGCTGACCGCACATTATACTGTTCGGGTGGCAATCCTAAAGAGATCAATATCTCTTGAGCTTCTTTAATTTTTCCCATTTTAAGTATTAGTTTTGGATTCTATCGCGTTTAAAACAATAGAATCTATCTCTTCATCACTTACGTTCTTCTTATGATGTATTTTCTCCCCGATTGCATTTATATGCCTGATTGAGGGTAGTGATAGATTCTTTATTTCTGTAGCACCAACCTCAGTATTACCATTAGAGATTCTAAAGTATTTGTCTACAATAGAACTATTTAATAAAGCGGATAATCCTAAACTCTCAATAATAGATAATTCCCCATTAATGCGATATATATAATTCACATGATTCTCGAATCCGTAATAACTTGACTCCATATCATCTTTAAACAGAGGGGCGGCAACAAGTCGCTTTTTTTGTTCTTTTGGACCAAACCTTCTAAGTAAAACATAATTCGAATTTTTTACTAATAATTTTTTCTTCCTCGTTTGAGCATTATTTATTATTAGCTTGGGTTTTTTCTTTCCATTATTTTGATATGGCCACATAATCTCCATTGGTTTAATGTTTTCCATCCATAAAAGAGGGACTAATGACTCGGCACCCACATTAGTTTCCTTAAGAAATTCAGTAGCTCTAAAAGGGACAACTGGCCCTGTAGAGATATTAAGTCCTAATGATGTTAGATTTGACTCCCAACCATCAACAATATCCAAAATATGTAAATCGTCTTTGTTTTGAGGTAATCTGAATAGTATATCCTTGTTATTTACCTTTATCAAAATCCTGTTTAATGGGACGAATTGTTCAGAAAAATGTGTTAAATCCCCCCCACCATTACTAACAGATATCTTCACTTTTTGGTTTTTACTGTCTTTTCTACCTTTGAGGATAATATTTTCCTGAAGTACAGATTGGTTTTTAAAAGCATCTTTTCGAGACTCAAAGACGTGAACATGTTCAGGTTGAACTAATTTGAAAAATTCTTTTCTAAACTGTCTGAAATATTGCCCTGAAGTAAAACTTCGAGGAGTGATAGAAACAAATTGTCCAGATTCATTTAAAAGTTTTGCAGAAACAGCCATAAACAGAAAGTAGATGTTTGGCTGACCATGAACAAATTCAGAGTTTAGTTTAGCTCTTTCATCATCTTTAGCTATTTTAAAATAGGGGGGATTAATGATTTCCAGATCGTATTTTGAATTATTGTTCTTTTTTAATGTATGAGCTGTTGAAAGAATAAAATCTGTTTTATGAATGTGATATTCTAGTTGGATATTTTTCTCTAGTAAATATTCTTTTGTATATTCATATGCTTGTCTGAGATAGTATCTTAATTTATTATCTAGTTCATAGGCATCAATTTGTATAGTTTCAATCTGTTTCTCTTTACTAATCCTCTCACAAAAAGCACAACTTAGTATCCCGACTCCTGCTCCGGGATCAAGTAATTTAATATTTTTCGGAAAGTGATTAGTTAGCATATCACTCATAAAAAGAGCGATTTTTTTCGGTGTAAAATATTGTCCGTGTTTTTTTCGATAACTAGCGTCTGAAATAGAGAGGTATTTCTCGGTAAGATCCTCACAAAAATCTGTAGGGGTATTAGCGTCTGTATACATTTTAAAATGGTAGTTATGTTTAGTTATTACATCAATCTATTATTTTGATTACTTTTAACCGTAATTAGTGTCCAAAGGAAAAGAAATCCAAATAAAAACAAACTGCCCCGGCGCAAACCTCTTTGTTCGCCTTCGGCTCACTTCGATCCTCGCCTAGCGGCTCGGAGAGTTTAACAGCGACTAAACGACTCACCCCGTTCGTCCAAATTCTCTCCGCTGCGCTCCGAGAACTTCGTTTACCCGCTTTTGTTAAACTCAATTTAGGTGCCTAATTTTTGGGTTTCCATTGATATACTTTGTCGTGGTGGTCAAAGTAGTAGATGTCAATTACTTTGTTCTTATGATCGATTTTGAATATGAGGACAAAGTTGGTATCAATGTGTATTCTGTTGAATGTTTGTGGTGGTTTCCGTAGAAACTTGTATTTATGGAAGGGATTCTGCCTAATTGCAGTAATTTTCTTGTCGATTATTTTAAGTTGTCTTTGATTCTTACTTGCTAATTTCTTGAATTTCTTATCTGCCTCAGGTTTAATGTCTAGAAGATACATCCTTAACTTAAACAGTATCTACTAGAAAAATCATCTACACGAATACTCTTCTGTTTACTTATTGACTCAATTTTTTCAATAAATTCAGGTTTAAGTTCAGGTTCATTCTCATACTCGATAAATTCATTCACTACAAAGTCAATAGCTTCGCCTTTATTTTTCAGACTATACTTTGCTTTAACAATATTCAGTACTCTGTTTGTATTTTCACCTATTTGAACTAACGCATTAATCATCTTATACCACCTAAGTAATACTTAGTAAAACTAATATATAAATGTATGCTCGGCACCCTGAACTTCTCCTTCACTTCGTTCAGTTGACCTTCGCCTACCGGCTCAGGGAATATAACAAGTGGCTAAACGGGAAATCCTTCATGGATTTCCCCCAATTTTCTCGGCTCCGACTCGAAAACTGCGTTTACCCACATTAGTTGTTCAACGCAATTGATTTTGGCGTCTATTTTGTTGCAACTGCTTTATTAGTTGGGGATGTGATTCAGGTTTAATCTAAGAAGTTTTTCTTAGTATTCACTTATGTCTTGTACCTATAAGTTACTTTGTTTCGCCCTAATTTCTTGCTCTCTATGCAATATTTGGAGGGGGGTATCGAACATAGCATTTGTTTTTTCATGTAAATTAAGTCTAGCAACTCGATACCTGGCTCTCCTTCCGACGATTAGATGGGACTCACCTGGAAATTTATCGCTTTCACGTGATATTTGTGCGAGCATTTCATCTTCCTTTTCAACTAATCTTCCTGGGTTGGTGATTGCCATATCAACGTAGTCTCTTACATCATCTAACTCCATGCACCATTTGGGGTCAGTTCCACCCAAACTTCTTCTTGATGTTATAAATTCTGGATTATTTGTTGCGATAGCCTTAACCAACTTCATTTCCTGCTGTGATAAACTAGACCATAAAAAATCTAGTTTAGTATTATCGTCACTATCCTTCACTCTGGCAACGATATCCATAAAAGCCACACCAGCGCCTGTCGCTCCTACATCTGCCTTTTTGGTGGGTTTCTTATAAACCATAATATTAATAGGGAACCGAAAGGATTAATATAATAACATAGGGGCTAACTAATAGTCAAAGAACCAGACCCCTAACGACATCCTCATTTACTGGCGCCAAAATCAACTTCTCCGCTCGTTTCACTCGCTCCAACCCTCAGCCTTCAGCTTCGGGGAGTTTAACAGGGGACAAAAGACTCGCCTTACGCCTCGTCCAAATTTTTCCGAACTCATCAGCCACTATAATCGTTCGGAAAAACGTCTCTTATCCCCTTTTGTCATATTCAATCGTCGTGTAGTTTATTAAAAGGGGGTTGTCATCGCCATCCCTTCGGGATAGATAGTCAAAAATTTCGTTTTTGAAGTTTATAAAAATAATATTTTTTCCCGCCCAAACTTCAAGTCAAATGGAAGCTAAAAAAACAGTTATATACTACCTAATTTATTACTTAACTATATGAATAAATATCCCCGCTGCAGAGCAGCGGGGTATTTGATTGATTTATGTATCAAACATTTGGAACATTATACGTTCACACCATCCCCGCTGCAGAGCAGCGGGGTATTCGAATAAAATAAATATCCGCGGCCTGAAGGCCGCGGTATTTTATGTTAGTTAGGCGTATTAGATTATTCGGGTTTGTCTTGGATCCAAATCCTCTAGTTCGCGGCTGGTTTTGTGCCAGCCGTGTTGGCTGCATTCGATGTAGTGTTTGACTGCCTTGTCGGTGGTGCTGCCGACACTGCGAAAGAATTTGCCGCGACTCCACAAGTGGCCGCGGCGGAAAATCTGGCGAAGTTGCGGAAACGCCTGAAACAATCAACGAGCGCTAACACCCTTAAACAGTTGGACAACGCGGGAAACACACACATTCGGGTGGAAACCCACAAACAAGTGCACGTGATCACTCATCACCTGCACTTCGTGAATCACAAACCCGTATTTCCGGGCGACCTCCCGGAAAACCCGCTCACAAACACTCTTAACCTCGCCAGACAAAATCTTGTAACGATACTTCGGGCAAAACACGACATGAAAACTCACCTACCCGAATCCATAGCTCACGCTAAACAAATCCATATTGGTACCTCCAAAGCGGATTCCAAAGGCGCGCCCCTTAGGGGGCGCCGCTTTGGTAATACATTAAAAACAGAGGAGGAAAACACAATGTGGGAAAAAATAGTACGCAATTCCTCTGCGACCTAAAGGTCGCAGTATCCTTGCGAAGGTTGTAATGAAGTAGATAGGCTAACTGCAGGTATTTAGAAGTTTCCTTGGCCCTCTGCACGGCAGCAAGTGTGTGTCCGATGAAGGCTTTCTGCCAGTCCATAAGGCCTTCATCTTTCCTGACCTCGCCCATTAGGCCGTGTATCACTCGGTCGCAGTATCTCCGCCCGAAATAGGGGTCGGTGGCGAAACGGTGGAATAAGAATACTGAAGTAGAGTATAGAAGTATACAAGTGTTGTATATCCTAGAGTAGATCTTGTATAATATGCAAGATTTAATCGTTTTAACACACTACATGCTTAATCAAGCCTTGTGTTTCCTCAATGAAACAAAAAACACTGCCGCAAGCAGCACAATCAACCCCAGCCCGAGAACCCAGTAAACGTCTGTCCCTCCGCCGTCGGATGACGACCCCGCCTGCGTTCTCCCGCCGGAAGGTGAGACTACTTTTTTCCCTCCTTTAGTATCCTCCGCCAGAACCGTCGTATCCGGCGTCTCGACAGATAAAGTGCGCGATAACACATTCCCCGAATTCCACATCAGCTCGATGCCGGACACCTGCCTGCCGTCAACAGTGAACGAGAGTTTCTTTCCCTCATCTTCTTTAACGCCATTAATCGCCAGCACGTAATCCCCCGCCTCCTTTAGGGTATGTGAGGACGCTTCCCTGCCGCCGACAAACACCTTAACAACAGTACCCGCAGGAGCCTCAAGATCGTCAATAAAAACCTCGCCACTGACAACCAATGGCAACGACGGCGGCTGTGCGGAAGCCAAAAAACCCGCTGCAATCAAAAACAAAAAAAACCCCCCCGAAACAATCCACTTCACCATATACGTTTTTAAGATAGAAGTTAAATAACTCAATCTAAATTGAAAGTCGACGACCTAGACCTAAAGATTCTGCAACACCTCCAAAACAACGGCAGGATGAGCTACCGCGAGCTAGGGCGGATACTGGACACACCCCACACAACAATATTCACGCGCGTCGAAAAACTCAAAAACAAGGGCGTGATAAACAAGTTCGCGGCCCTAATCCACCCGCACGAGCAAAACGCCCAAATAGGCGTCATAGTCATAAACAGCTCGCCAAACCAATCCAAAAAACTCGCCGAAGAAATAAGCAAACACAAGGAAGCCAAAAAAGTCTTCAGGACGCTCGACGGGAAAATAATAATAAAAGCGGTCGTCACAAACGAGGGAGGCCAGCAAGGCCTCGAAGAACTCCTCTCCAGACTAAACGACCACCCGATGACAGTCTACCCCATACACGAGGTCGTAAAATACGACCACACAATCCACGACGAAATACTCCGCGGCGGATAAACTATTTTACGGTAAACCCTACTGCCATAACGAGTTCTACACTCTACGATTAACAGAGAAATTGCGATACACCAGACGACCACACATCATTGAAGCCAAAATAGATAATCCCCGCCCTGAAGGGTGGGGTACAACGGACACTAGTGCCCGTGTACGCGTCCCCGTAGAGGACGCTGTATTTATCATAGAAGCGCAGAAGTATACCTCATTCATTCCCCCCTACGGGGATATTCTGCGCTTCTTTCGATAAACGCACCCTCAGGAACTCTCCACCCCCCTTCGAGGAGGACTTCGATTACCTGATTTTGTTATCCGCAAGTTGAGTATATTTATTAGGAGCAGATGCATAATTGTTAAGTGATAAGATGGTAGAAAAGGAGGTAGTCCAACGTGGAGAAGCCCCTGAGGGCGAAATCTGGCGTAACCCTAGTTTGGTGGAAAACTCTAAAACCAATCTCATGGATGATAGGGGACTTGCGATACCAAACGGCATAATCGATGCGAATGT
>Ga0265594_1001957_pt1 | contig 15383 bp, 13 predicted proteins | sample saktaG_11_FD_190147 | JGI IMG/M metagenome (GOLD analysis project Ga0265594, IMG submission 190147) | Saline water microbial communities from Sakinaw Lake, British Columbia, Canada - sak_2011_5_24_80m | ecosystem: Environmental > Aquatic > Non-marine Saline and Alkaline > Saline ... | reverse complement strand
GCTGTGCCCCCCAGCATGAGGCCACGGCTGCCGTGGGTGGGCTTGGCGTTGAGGGTGCTGTCGGTGTCCGGCAGTTCGATGCGTATCTTCTCGGGGGGCACCCCGATGATCTCGCTGACGATCTTGACGTGGCCGAAGGGGCTGCCCTGCCCTATCTCGACGATGCCCGTCCTGTAGGTCAAGCTGCCGTCCTGGTTGAGGAGGAGGCTGGCGGCACTCCAGTCGGGGGTGCTGCGGCTGGTGCTGATGCCGTGGTACGCGAGGCCGACGCCGTAGCCCCGGACCTTGCTACCTTCCCACACAGGCTCTCTGTGACTGCTCCACTCGGAGGCGTCCCTCACTGCCTTGAGGCACTGCTCTATGCCGACGCTGTGATCGAGCACTTGGTCGCATGTGGTCCGGCTGCCGACCCTGAGCACGTTTCTGAGCCTGAACTCTATGGGGTCCATGCCCAGCTCGTACGCCAGACGCTCCATCTGGTTCTCGGCGGCGAAGTGGATGGCGAGGTTGCCGAACCCCCTGAAGCTGCCACCGTACACCTTGTTGGTGTAGACGGCTCGCCCGTCTACGCTGCAGTTGTCGACCTCGTAGGGCCCTGCGGCGTGGGCCGTCTGCCTCCAGAGCCAGAACGGCGCCCTGTTCGCGTAGGCGCCGCACTCCAGCGTGATGTCCACCTCCACAGCGGTCACCTTACCTTCCTCGGTGGCGCCCGACCTATACTTGATCCTAGCGGGGAACCGCTTGTTGCTGTAGGATACGGATTCGGTCCTGTCCCAAACGTGGGCCACCGGTTTCCCCAGCTTCGTCGCGGCGAAGGCAGCGTACGCTGACACCAACGGCCCCTGATCGTCCTTGCCGCCGAAGGCGCCGCCCGTAAGGGCCTGTATTATCCTTACCTGGTTGAGGCTCCAGCCGAGGACGTGGGCCACCTTCTCCCTGATCAGGAACGGGCTCTGGCCGTTGCATATGACGGTCACCTTGCCAGACTCGGGGACGGCGTACGCGGCCTCCGTCTCGATGTACATGTGGTCCTGGTAGGGGCTCCAGTAGGTCTCCTCTACCTCCACGTCCGCCTCGCTGAACCCCTTCTCGGTGTCGCCTTTCCTTATCTTGGTGGTGAGCGCTATGTTCCCGCCCTCGTGGATGTCGACCGCGTCCTCGGAGAGGGAGGCGTCGATGTCCAGCATCGCCGGCAGCTCCTCGTACTCGACGCTAATCTTCTGGAAGGCCTTCTCCAACGCGTACTCGTCTCTGGCGCAGACCAGGGCGATGGGGTCACCGATGAAGTGTACCTTCTCGTCGTTGAGGAAGGGCTGGTCGGGCAGCGCGTAGCCTATCTGATTGTTGCCCGTCACGTCGGCGCCGGTGTATATCGCCTCGACGCCGGGCACCTCCAAGGCCTCGGCTGTGTCTATGCTCTTTATCAGGGCGTGGGGCACGGTGCTCCGGTAGACCTTAAGGAGGGTGGTACCCCTCGGTACGTAGTCGGCCGTGTACCTAGCCTTACCCAGCGCCTTATCCAGCGCGTCCGTCCTGACGACGTTCTTGCCGACGACGAGGAAGTCCTTCCTACCTAGTACGTCGGATAGTATCTTGTCATACTCCAACTGGGAACCTTCTATATGCTGAGACTGTGGAGAAACTCTGTTTTATGTTTTAATTAAACCAATCTCTGAGGCTCCGCCAGAAGTCTGGTCTATCCGTCTCCGACACGAGGACACTCGCCTCTTCGGGGAGCATCTCGACGACGGCGTCCACCTTCTCGGTCCTACACAGGACCACCAGGCATCCGCCGCGCTTCAGTGCCTCCGCGACCCTTTTTACTCCTCTATGGATGCCCATGCCTTGGAGCTCGATGTGGCCGTACTCGTCGGCCACCACTATGGTCTCATCATCCAGAGCCTCCGCGGCGTCCTCGAGAATGGCGTTGGCCCTTTCGAAGCCAGCCTGACTGAACGAGTACTTCCATTCCCCATGCTTCCTCCAGTCCCCGCCTTCGGCTAGTGAGGTAAGCTTGACCAGCGGGAACCTTGTCCCGGAGGCGAGGTCCATGCCCGTGTACCCCGTCGTCTCCCCACCATCGGTGACTCTGATGCTAACGAGCCCAAGGACTCTGTACCCGCTCTGCCTGGCTCTCTCAGCCAGCTCTAGGGCTCTCTGGGTCTTCCCGCACCCTATGGGGCCGTGTATAACGAGGGCTCTCGGCTTCACTGACTCATCCCAGCGCCTCTCTTAGTTCAGTGTTACTCGCCCAAAGAAAGGGGACGTTCAGGTCATCAGGCATATCGGTGCCGTGGACTCCCTTATACTGGCCGTCCGATGACGGGTGCTGCCCATGGTCAGCCAAGACTATGATCGAGTAACCTTTGACTCGGGCAGCCTCTAAGATTCGCCTGAGGTTGGAGTCAGCCTTCTCGGCGGCCTCCTTACTCTCAAGGCTGTGGGGCCCATATGCGTGGCCGGCGTCATCGACGTCCAGGAGCTGCACCCACATTAGATTCACGTCCTCATCGATCATCCTGCAAGCGATCTCCGTGACCTCTGAGTCGAGGTTGGAGCCCGCTATACCCGGTCTATCTGCATGGGGTGAGATCAGTATACCCAAGCTGCTCTCTGCTCTTGCGGCCGTCGCGGAGACCATGTTCGTCTCCCTCATCACATCGAAGATGGTCTCGTGCCTCAGGGGCTGCTCCCTGTTCCTTATCCGGTGTGCCCTGGGGCTCGCCCCGGTGAGCATGGTGGCGAAGTTCACCGGCGTTACGCTCGGCATGACGGCCCTGATCACGGTGCCGTGTACGCCTCTCAGCCTGTTGAAGGTGGGGGTCTTACCCTTGGCCTTCTCCCACGTGCTGACGCCGAAGGCGTCGATCACCACCACGGCCAGCCTGTCGGTCCGGTATATGGACTCCGCCGCCTCGCTTATCGGAGAGCCTTCGGCGGACGACGGCAGCCTAACACCAAGGGCCCTGCAGACGGTGGGTGCCACTGAGGTCATATCATACATCGAGATCTACACTTAGTTGGCGTGTGAGGATTTGAAGGCTTTCGGGCTGCGAGTTGCTTTTAACCTGAAAGCATCCACCGATATATGAAATGATTATCCCTCCTTTCACACGCAGCAAGATCGTGTGCACAATAGGGCCGGCCTCGGAGGACGAGGAGACACTGAGGGCGATGGTGAAGGCCGGGATGGACGTCGCCAGGATAAACATGAGTCACGGCACACCCGAGGAGAAGAGGCCTGTCTTTGAGAGGCTCCGCGAGATCGGTGACACCAGCATCATGATCGATCTCCCGGGCCCCAAGATAAGGCTCGGCGAACTGGATAAGACCTACACTTTAGAGGAAGGGGATCAGATCCATTTCACTATCCAGCCTAAAATTGGTAACAGGCGGGAGATGAGCGTCAGCTACGACAGGCTCCCCACGGAGATAAGGGTCGGGGGACACCTGTTCATAAACGACGGGATCATCGATCTGGAGATAACGGGCATAGATCAAGACATGAAGGGCTTCGACACCGTGGTGGCCTCAGGGGGCGAGGTTTCAAGCAGGAAAGGGATTAACGCGCCGGGGGCGTCGCTGAGCTTGAGGCCTCCAACCGAGAAGGATCTCACCGGGATAAGGTTCGGCGTCGACATGGACTGCGACTGGTTCGCGGCGAGCTTTGTAAGGGACGCGTCGGACGTGAAGGCCGTCAGCGAAGCCGTCTCCGACGCCGGAGGCGACCAACCGGTGATAAGCAAGATCGAGCACGGCGACGCGGTCCGTAACATAGGGGAGATCATCGAGGCCAGCGACGGCATAATGGTGGCGAGGGGAGACCTGGGTATAGAGATACCGCCATGGGATGTGCCACTGCTCCAGAAGAAGATCATAGCCGCCTGTAACAGGTTGGGGAAACCGGTTATCGTGGCGACCCAGATGCTGGAGTCCATGATGCACACTCCGAGGGCGACGAGGGCGGAGGCGAGCGACGTAGCCAACGCGCTCCTCGACGGCGCCGACGCCGTCATGCTCAGCGGCGAGACGGCGATCGGCAAGTATCCCGTCGAAGCGGTGCGCGCCATGAACAACATCGGCTGGGTGGTACAGGAGCAGATAACCCATAGAGAGCCGTCGAAGAGGGGCGATCTCTTGCCGAACGTCATCGGAGACTTAGCTGCTCGGGCCGTCGAGGCCGTCGAGGCGTCGGCTATTATAGTCGTCACCAGAAGTGGCTTCAGCGCGCTCATGGTGAGCACTCATAGGCCGAAGACAAGGATCTTAGCCGTCTCGAAGGACCCGAGGGTGAGCCGGAGGATGCACCTGTACTGGGGAGTGGAGCCCCTGAACGTTCCGTGGACCGACGACCGAGACGAGCTGATCATCCGCGCCGTGAAGACGAGCATCGAGGGGGGGTATATACACGAGAACGACGTCATATCTGTGGTCTCTGGTTCGACCCTTATAGCGCCCGGCCTCACCACTACCCTTGAGATCCTCAGCGTCAAAGACATTCTGTACCACGCCGGGAGACGAGACTAAGTTTTATCACCCCTCAGCACCCATTTTCATCACATGGATTCATATGTTCTACCCGAGATCGAGGAGCCTGAGCCCCTCGCCTCTAACGAGATCGTTTTAGTGACTAGCGGTGACCTGAGGCTAAGCGTGAACCAGGAGTGCTGGCCCGCCCAGAAGGAGCTGGAGGACAAGGTCAGGGCGGTCTTCGAGCGGGAAGGATATCATGTCATGCGTGGCCATCCCTATGACCCTGAGCTGGGGCACGGCTTCATCTGGAACCAGCGGATGGGCATGGACGTGTTCAAGAACATCCCTAAGGAAGCGCGGGTCATCGTCGCCGAGTCGGTGTGGCAGTACAGCCACCATGTACTGGCGGGGCTGAGAGACCACGAGGGACCTATATTGACGCTCGCTAACTGGAGCGGCCAATGGCCCGGCTTGGTGGGGATGCTGAACCTCAACGCCTCTCTGACCAAGATGGGGGCCGAGTACAGCACCATCTGGAGCGAGAACTTTGACGACGAGTTCTTCCTCAACGACATCAGACAGTGGCTGCGTGAGGGAAAGATAACTCACGACACCAGCCACGTACGAGACTTGGACCCCGCGAAGCTCCCGAAAAAGGAGAAGAAGCTGGGCGTAGCGTTGGCAAGGCAGCTGAAGCACGATAAAGCCGTCATGGGGATATTCGACGAGGGCTGCATGGGTATGTACAACGCCATCATCGAGGACGAGCTGCTCAACCCCCTCGGCGTCTACAAGGAGCGGCTCAGCCAGAGCGCCTTGGTAGCCAAGATGCGCGCAGTCACCGACGAGGAAGCCCAAGCCGTACGTGACTGGCTAGACGCGAAAGGCATGAAGTTCGTCACAGGCACAGACGAGGCGACAGAGCTTACGGACAGGCAGATACTGGAACAGTGCAAGATGTACATCAGCGCGGTCAGGATCGCCCACGAGTTCGGTTGTGCCCTTATCGGCATCCAGTACCAGCAAGGACTCAAAGACATGGCGCCTGCCAGCGACCTAGCCGAGGGACTGCTCAACAACGTAGACCGACCCCCCGTCTACCATGAGGATACCGGCGAGGAGCTGTACCCCGGCGAGGCTTTACCACACTTCAACGAGGTCGACGAGGGCGCGGGCCTGGACGCGTTGATCATCAACAGAGTCTGGAAAGCCATGGGCTTCGATCCGGCTACCACGCTCCACGACGTCAGGTGGGGAGACTGGTACAAAGGCCAGTACGTCTGGGTCTTCCTCATCAGTGGCAGCGCACCCCCGAGTCACCTCAAAGGCGGATACAAGGGAGCCAGCAGCGAACGACAGCCACCCATGTACTTCCCCCTCGGCGGAGGCACTCTTAAAGGCGACAGCAAGCCCGGGGAGATCGTCTGGAGCAGGGTCTACGTGAAACCCGACGGCCTCCACGTTGACATCGGCAAGGGTTCAGTGGTGGATCTACCCGATGAGGAGACTCGGCGTAGATGGGAAGCCACCACGCCGCAGTGGCCCATAATGAGCGCCGTCCTCCACGGTGTAACCCGGGACCAGTTCATGGCACAGCACAAGGCAAACCATATACAGGTCGCTTACGCTCCCTCGGCGGCCGAAGCCTACAAGGCGTTAGCCGCCAAGGCGGCCATGTTCCACGAGCTGGGTGTAAAGGTCCATATCTGTGGAGACGTAGACGTAGGGTAGGTATGACCAAGGTCATAGCCGTGGACTTGGGGGCCTCCCAGGGACGGGTAATGGTGGCCGCCTACGGCGGCGACGACTTCAGCTTAGAGGAGGTGCACAGGTTCCCTAACGTCCCTGTCAAGAGGGGCAGGTTTCTGTGCTGGAACGTGAAGCGGCTCTGGCAGGAGGTCGTCAAGGGCGTAGAGTGGGCGAGGGGCGGCGCCTCCAGCGTCGGCATCGACTCTTGGGGCGTCGACTACGGGCTCCTGGATAAAAAGGAGAACCTTCTGGGGGACCCCGTGCACTACAGGGACACCCGGACGAGGGGATTGATGGAGTGGGTCTTCGAGAGGATGCCCCGGAGGGAAATCTTCGAGAGGACGGGCGTCCAGTTTCTGGAGCTCAACACCCTGTACCAGCTGGCCAGCTTGGTGAAGACGAGGAGCCGGCTGCTGAGGAGGGCCGCCACGTACCTGGGGCTCCCAGACCTCTTCAACTTCTGGTTCACGGGGGAGAGGAGGGCCGAGTTCACCCACGCGACGACGACCCAGATGTTCAACCCGAATGAGATGCGGTGGGACGAGGAGATCCTCGAGGCTGTGAAGATACCCGTGGGCGTCTTCCCAGAAGTCGTGGAGCCGGGGGAGCTCCTCGGCGAGAGCCTGGGCCTGAGGGTCTGTGCGCCTGCGTGCCACGACACGGGGAGCGCCGTGGCCGCGGTGCCGACCAAGAGTGAAGACTTCTCGTACATCAGCAGCGGAACGTGGAGTCTGTTGGGCACGGAGGTCGGGGAGCCGGTGATTCACGACGCCGTCTACAGGAACAACTTCACCAACGAGGGCGGTGTAGAAGGTACGTTCAGGCTCCTCAGGAACCTGCCGGGGCTCTGGTTCGAGCAGGAGCTCCTGAGGGAGTTGCGGATGAAGGGCTCCGTGGTGGGCTACGACGAGCTCTACGAGGCGGCGGACAAGGCGCCGGCGTTCAGGTCGCTGATAGACCCCAACGACCCCGTGTTCCATGACTCGGGTGAGATGACTCCCCGGATAGGCCGCTACTGCGCCGAGACGGGGCAGGAGGCTCTCATGTCCATCGGCGAGTACATCCGGTGCGTGTATGAGAGCCTCGCCCTCAACTACAGGCACGCCTTCGGGCAGCTGGAGGAGATAACGGGCGGGAAGTCGCCTGTGATCCACGTCATCGGAGGCGGCTCGCTGAACAGGGTGCTGAACCAGATGACGGCAGACTCCACGGGGGCCCAGGTCGTCGCCGGGCCGGTGGAGGCGACGGCCCTGGGCAACGCGGTGGTGCAGTTCGTGTCTTTGGGCGAGCTGGGGAGCGTCTCGGAGGCTAGGGAGGTGCTGTCGGAGAGCTTGGAGCTGCAGGTTTACTCGCCGGGGGAGACGGGGGACTGGGATGAGGCTTACCTGCGTTTCATGAATCTACTGGAGGCGGATATGGGTTGATCGTTGGGCTCGTCTCTGACACCCACGATAACATACACATGATAGACATGGCGGTGAAGCGGCTGAATGAGGAGCGTGTTGGCCTCGTGCTCCACGCGGGGGACTACATCTCGGCGTTCACGGCGAAGCACTTCGAGCCCCTGGATGCCCCGCTGATCGGCGTCTACGGTAACAACTGCGCGGAGCGTGACACTTTGAGGAGGGTCTACGCCGAGGTGGGCGCGGAGATCCGGGGGTTCTTCGCTGAGGTCGACGCCGGTGGTCTGCGTGTGGCGCTGCTCCACGGTCACAGGAAGGAGGACGTGGACAGGGCGTACGGTGGCGGCTACGACGTCATAGTGAGGGGTCACACACATCGGGCGGCCATAGGCGAGGAGAATGGTGTGCTGGTGGTGAACCCTGGCGAGGTCTGCGGCTACGTGTCAGGCAGATGCACCGTGGCCTTCCTAGATATTGAGAGGAGGGCTGCGTGGCTGAGCGATCTCGACTAGTTTGCTCCACAGAACTTCTTTATGGCGTACCCGTGGACCAAGGCGGTTTCATAGACGGACTGTAGGTCGACCCACTCCTCCTTGGCGTGGGCGCCGTATCCAATGGGTCCGTGGGCGACGGCGGGTATTCCTTTGCTGTAGATTATCTGGGTGTCCATCCAGCCTGTGCCGCCGACGTACCGTGGGGTCTTGCCTAGCAGCTTCTCGGAGCCCTCTTTGAGTACGCGGCATATCTCCTCGTCAGGGTCTATCTCCATGGGGCCCCGGTAGAAGGTTATGGTATAGTCGGAGTTGAACTTGGGGTCGCCCTCCTCCAGCGACTTGATGAGGCTGGTCATCTCCTCGTCGACGTCGTCTCTTTCCTCGCCGGGGATGAGCCGTCTCTCTAGCTGGAGCTTGCAGTTGGCGGGGTAGGTGCTGAGCTCGCTGCCTCCCTCTATGATGCTGGCGTGGACTGAGCCTGGGCCGACTAGGGGGTGCTCGGTCTCCTCCAGGAGCTGGCCCAGCGCCTCGAGGCCGATGAGGACGTGGCCCATCTTGGCGATGGCGTCGACGCCGATCCGGTGGAGGCTGCCGTGGGCGGCGACTCCGTGGGTTTCTACGTTTATCCACGCGAAGCCCTTATGGGCTACCTGTATGTTGCCTGCCGTGAACTCGCCGACGATGGCTGCGTCGGCGGTGGTTTCCTTCATGAGGCGCTCTGTGCCGATGCTGGCGTACTCCTCGTCGCAGACGGCGGCCAGGATCACGTCTCCCTTGAGCCGGGTGCCGTCGTCGACGACGGCTTTGACGGCGGCCATGCTGGCGGCGAGGCCGCCCTTCATGTCGAAGCTTCCTCTACCGTAGAGTCTGCCGTCCTTTGTGACGGGGTTGAAGGGGTCGATGGTCATGTAGTCGACGCCGACGGTGTCGGTGTGGCCGTTGAGGAGGAGGGTCTTGCCGCCGCCGGTGCCTCTGAGGACGCCGACGACGTTGGGGCGGCCCGGCTCCACGTCGTACCGCTTGGTCTCTAACCCGAGGGCCTTCATCCAGTTCTGGAGGTAGTCGGCGATCTCTGTCTCCCCGGCGGCGCCTTTGACGAGGCTGGGGTTTACTGAGTCGATGCTGACCATGTCTTTGAGGGTTTGTGTGAGTGCCTCTCTGTCTATGTTTGGTTTGTGCATCTGTATCGGTTTAGTTGTGGTTGCGCCGGATTTAAGGTGTTGAGGTGTATGTGACAGGTTACTTGTCATATGGGAAAAAAAAATTCTTGGCTAGGGTTGATTTTCCTGGTATCTTGGAGTCAGCGTTTTGTGGGGGATGCGTTTTTGTGTTCGGTGGACGACGTTTTTGTATATGTTTGGATCTAAAAGGTGTGTTTCTGGGGCTTCTTTCGGTGGAAGAGACATCGGTTCGCCTTTTTTCGTTTACCCCCCCTCCCCCTAACGGGGAGCCTCTTCCTTGTTACATGGGGTCTGGGTTTTAGAAGGTGGGCCACCAGCTTTCACGGTTTCGCGAAGCCGAAGACATCACTAATGCCGTAAACGGAGCGTGGTTTAACTTCCGAGTTCGGAATGGGTTCGGGTGGGTCCCACGCCCTTTGGCCGGTTACCCAACTATTTGCCTCACGGCTTTTCTTTAAATGTTTCGGTCAACATGAAGTCCACGACCCAGATGGTCTGGTCGGGGTCCCAGCCGCCGTAGATGCCGGTCCACGCGGCCTTGAACTCCTCGAGACCGCTGAACCCCTCTCTCCTGATGTCCTCGGGGGTGATGTCTCCTAGGCGCTGCCTGTCCAGGCCGGTGACGGTGATGCGGGTCTGGAGCCAGCTGTACCCCTTCTTGAGCCGGTACTCGCCGCCTACCTTGACGTTGGGGCGGCGTGTTCGTCTGGTCTGCGTTTTCTCGCCGCTGAGGACCTTGATGAGTAGCTGTCTCTTGAAGAGGAGAGTCACTTGGATCGTGTCGTGGCTGTACCCGTTTATGGGTTGTGTGGCTGGGGGTAGATTTATATGGTGAAAAGGGGTGCTGTGTTTTTGGCGGGGCCGTGGTCTAGTGGCTATGACGTTGGGCTCCAGAAATTACAACAGGCTTGACTGACCCTCTGGGGGATGAAGAGTTTCTGGAGCGGAGAAACCCAAATGCCGAGGGTTCAAATCCTTCCGGCCCCACCACCTAAAACACCTTGTATTTACACAGTCTTTTGCAGTCATCCATGTTAAGCCGATGTGGCGAAGCCTCGATCAGCGTAAAACGGCGTCCATTACAAGGTCTTGACGAGGGATCGACGCACTTCAATAAGCTTATATCGCCATCGCGTCTGCCTGTACCCAGAAGCGTGCTAGGTTTGGGCTATAAAGGCACGAATGTAGGCGTCTTTGTCTTCTCGCTGGATGAACCACCCTCGGCGTTTCTGCACGAGGGAGGAGTCAGGGCGCACTAGGGTAGGGACAACATGCATGTGGAGAACCTCATCATACTCGTGTCCCTGACTATACTTGTCAGCTACCTGAGCGGCCTCATCTATTCCAAGACCAGGATACCGGACGTCATCTGGCTCATGGGCTTCGGGGTGCTCATGGGCCCCGTCCTCGGCTACGTGGACAAGGGCGTCTTCAACCAGCTGGCGCCCCTCATGAGTGTGATCGCGCTGAGCATCATACTCTTCGAGGCGGGCATCAACGTGGACATCGTGATGCTCCTCGGCTCCATGGGGAAGGCCATGGTCCTCTCCGTCGCCTCCATCCTGGGCTCCATGCTCCTCATCGGCACCCTGACGGCCTACTTCCTGGTTCCTGAGCTCTCGTTCCTCCAGGGCATGCTCCTGGGCGCCATGGTCGGGGGGACCAGCACGGTGGCGGTCTACGGCATACTGAGCAGCATAGGCAACACGTTGCCCAACCTGGACAGCACCCGGGTGCTCCTGACCATGGAGTCCATCGTCTCCGACCCCGTCTGCATAATCTCGTCCATAACCCTCATCAAGATGATACTGCAGCCCGAGTTCACCGTACGCGACACCGTGAAGGCCCTCCTCACCACGTTCATGCTCTCCTCCGCGATGGGCTTGGCAGTGGGCGTCGTCTGGGCCAAGGTCCTGGACCGGCTTAGGACCAGGCAGTACACCTACATGATCACTCTGGCGGTGCTGCTGCCCACCTACATAATGAGCGAGCACTGGGTGGGGGAGGGCGGTGGCGCCGTGACTGCCCTCACCTTCGGCCTCGCAGTCACCAACTACCGGTACATCATGGAACGGCTGGGCATCGGCGACAGGGTCCTCATCGACAAGAAGAGGCTCAGGGAGTTCCACGAGGAGGTGACCTTCTTCGTCAAGAGCTTCTTCTTCGTCTACATAGGCGTCGTGGTAAGCCTCTCGGTCAGGTACGCCTTCATAGGCTTCGGCCTCGTGATACTGCAGATCGCCATGAGGTACATCATAGTGGCCGCGCTGAGCGGGCCCTTCAGCTTCACTAGAGAGGAGAGGGTACTGTCCCAGGTCGTCTACGCCTCAGGGCTCCCCGCGTTCGTCATGTCACAGCTGCCGCTTATATTCGATCCCAGCCGCACTCACTTCGTGGACCCCCAGATATACCCCGACCTCTGCATGCCCATAGTTCTCGGCACCATACTCTTCAGCGGCCTCTTGGGTCCCGCCCTCGCCAGGAGGGCGCTGACGGGCACGGAGACCGTGGAAGCGGAGGTAGGGTAGGCCCCTGCCCCGTTTTTCGTTATTAAGGTTCCATATACGGTTTAAGCACCCGAATGGAAACCTCTTTGATCAGGTTGAACTGGGTGCTCATAGTCGGTGGGCTGATACCCTTCTGTATGGCGCTCCTGATAATCTTCATGAACCGCGGCGCCGCGAAGCCAAGAAGTAACTATAGAGACATATCCGACTACGAAACCGACTACGTGTCCGACTATGGATACGACGAGGCGCCTCAGCCGAGTTCCAGGCTTGGCTTCCTGAAGAAGATAAACCTCGGTTTCCTGTCAGGGCTCAGAGGCCGCCTCCCTGGGAGGAAGAAGCCAGAGGCGCCTGAGCCGCAGGCTACATCCCAAGGAGTGGCGCAGGACATGTACGACGAGGTTGATGAGTTACAGCCGCAGGCCGCCCCCGTCGGGGGGTTGGCAGGGCCAGACCTTACCGAGGAGAGGAGGCTGTGGGGGAAGACGCTTCTGATCTTCACAGGCACCGGTTTCGTGAACGGCCTCTACATCGCGTTGGACTACGTTTTCACCACGTACAAAAAGTCTCTCGGCATGAAGATGCCCCTAGCGACCGAGCTCAAACTTGTGTCTAACCTAACCCTGTTGGCGCTAGGGCTGAGCGTGTTGTATGCGGCCTTAAAGACCGGGCTCAAACTCTCCCAGTCATGAAGACGGTTAGGATCAGAGGAGTCTGGTCCTCTGGAGCCTTGTCTGGCAGTAGAACGCCTTGTAGACGGTGGGTACGTCGTCGGCCTCGTAGAGGGTCGTCCTGCCATCTATCCATCTCGTCCCCGGCGTCCAGCACGCCGCGTCGGCTGCGCCGGTGTCGCTGTACCTCATCTCCAGCCTGTACGGCGGATCGGGCAGCTCCACGGGTACTATCTCGCCGTTCTCCAGTCTCCTCAGCGCCTTCTTGACGCCCTCCGCGATTATCTTCCTGGCCGCCTCAGGATGCCTGTTCCTAGCGACGTATCGGCCCATCCCGTGCTTAACTATCGCCGTCTCGGTGATGGGGCTCAGCTCCTTGACCTCCCGGCAGTAGTAGTCGCCGCCGCTGAGGTGCAGCACAGGGTCTCTGAGACCATCAAGTATCTTATCCTTGGTGGGCAGCCCACCCCCAGCGCCGACTCCGTCGATCCTGAAGTGGGTGATGCAGATGCTGGAGACTGCGTGGATGTTGATTAACCCCGGGGTGACGAGCCTTCCCTTGGCCTCGATGACCCGCTCAGGTTTTCCCTCATAGTTGCGTCCAACATAGACTATTCTGTCTCCCTCGTCCGCCACCTCGCCGTCCATGATGAGGCGGTGCCGTTCCCCGTCGAACCCCACGACCCAGCTCGCCTTGATTAGGGTGCTCATAACGGTCGAAGAAACGCTGCCGCCGTATTTGAGCCACACGCAAGGTTTACTACATGTGAGCCGCATCATCCATGTATGGTCGTGAAGGAGGTCCTGCTTCTAGGGGATCCTACCCTGAGGGAGGCGTCGGAGCCTGTGACGGACTTCGATGAGCTCCATGAGATGCTGGCTGATCTCAAGGACACGTTGAGCTGGGCTCAGGAGCATTATGGGATGGGCCGGGCCGCTGCGGCCCCCCAGCTCGGCTACCTGAAGAGGGTGGTCTACGTCCAGATGCCTGACCGGAGCTTCTGCCTCGTGAACCCCGAGATATTGCGGCGTAGCGAGGAGACCTTCGAGGTCTGGGACAGCTGCTTCAGCTTGGAGGCCGCGTTCTTCGTCAAGATACCCCGGAACAGGGTCATCACGGTGCAGTACAGAGACGAGGACGGTGGGAGGCACGTCGAGGAGTTCAGGGACGACATGAGCGAGCTCCTCCAGCACGAGCTCGACCACCTCGACGGCGTAATTTGCAGCGACCACATCCGCGACCCGCGGGACATAGTGATGAAGGCGGAGTGGATGAAGCGGTACAGGACGCCGGGCATAGGAATGTAGCGGCGATCTATACCCGTAGCGCACATCTTTTATTATCATAGCGCCCATTGAGAGACCAGCTTGAGCGCGAAAATAATCGCCTCCATACTCATCGGCGTGATCATAGCGGGGGGAGCCGGCTACTACTACTACACCGAGTACATCATCCCCCAGATAGAGGAGCTGCAGGACGCGGTGGATCAGCTGGCGTCCGACTACGAGGGCCTCACCAGCGAGTTCAACGCCCTCACGGACGAGCATGAGGAGCTGAACCAGCAGTTGCAGAGCCTACAGGACGATCACACGGAACTAATGGGCGACAACGAGGAGCTGATGAGCGAATACGAGGCGTTGACGGAACAATACGAGCAACTCCAGTCCGAGTACGAGACCCTCCTCAGCGACTACGAGGCCGCCTTCGGAGGGCTCGATATTTCTCCGGAGTCGATACCGGTCCTTGAGAAGCTCTACACGTGGGAGTGGGACGGAGTGGAGCGGAGCGTAACCATAACCGTGCCCGAGCAACTGTATGATTACTATAGCGAGAAGGAGCGTTACCAGACCACGGACTACAGGGGCTATATTCTCCACTCCGTGGACGACCAGTACATCGAGGCCCTCGTGTATGAGTTCAACCTGATACAGGTGGACGAGGGGCTGAGCGAGGAAAACAAGACCGATCTGGTCATCTCGTTCATCCAGAGCATGGACTACACCTTGGACACGGACTCGAAGGGGCTGACCGAGTACCCTCGGTTCCCGGTGGAGACCCTGGTCGACGGGGGCGGCGACTGCGAGGACACGGGCATCCTGATGGCGTCGCTGCTAGACTGCATGGGGTACAACGTCTCCCTGATCCTTCTGCCGGATCATCTAGCGGTGGGAATAGAGGTGAACGCCACAGGCGTCCACTGGGTCTACGACAACGTGACCTACTACTACCTCGAGACGACGGCCACCGGCTGGGAGGAGGGCGAGGTCCCGCCCGAGCACGACCCGGAGGAGGCGAAGATATTCCCCGTCGAGGAGATGCCGTTCCTGGCGTACAGCTGGACGGCGACGAGGTTGAACAACAAGGCCACCGTGAATATACACGTGACAGGCGAGGGAGCCGTATCAGCCGAGGATTACCGCGTCTGGCTTGCGGTAGAGGATGAGGACGGGTTCATAGTGGCCGAGACGCATAGCAGCTACTTCGACATGGCCTTCGGCGAGGACGTATCTTTCAAGCTGAAGGTGACGGGTCCACGGTACATGAAGCAGAGGCTGGTCGTGGGAATCATGGACCCCGAGGGCGAGACGAGCTTCCTGAGCTACTCCGAGTACTACACCACCCGTTAACGTAATTACGCTGCACGTATCAGTCACCATGATGCGCCTTGTCTAAGCGGATAGGCATACTGGGCGGCGTAAGCCACGAGTCCACGGCTAGGTACTACACGCTACTCCACGAGAAGTACCACGCGAGGCTGGGCGACTACCATTACCCGGAGGTGGTGGTCTTCAGCCTCGACTTCCAGAGGTTCACGGACTACGAGAACACGGACAGGGGCGCCTACATAGAGTACATCATGCACGGCGTCAGGGGGCTTGAGGACGCCGGAGCCGAGTTCGTCGT
>Ga0265594_1001956_pt1 | contig 15399 bp, 18 predicted proteins | sample saktaG_11_FD_190147 | JGI IMG/M metagenome (GOLD analysis project Ga0265594, IMG submission 190147) | Saline water microbial communities from Sakinaw Lake, British Columbia, Canada - sak_2011_5_24_80m | ecosystem: Environmental > Aquatic > Non-marine Saline and Alkaline > Saline ... | reverse complement strand
AAAGGACGGTGAGCCGCTGTTCGAGATTGATCTTGAGACGCTGATTGGGGCGTGGAAGACGCCGCTGGAGGCCAGGCGATGAGGCGCGAAGACATCAGGGTGCTGCTGATGCGTGCCCCGGGCACCAACTGCGACACGGAGACGGTGAGGGCGTTCAGGGACCAGGGCGTCCAGGCGTATCTGATCCACACCCAGAGGATATTCCGGGAGAGGAACCTGGAGGACTACGACGTGCTGGTGTTCCCGGGGGGCTTCAGCTACGGCGACTACGTGCGGAGCGGCGCCATCTGGGCGAAGGAGTGCGAGTACAGGATCGGCAGAGAGCTTGAGGCGTTCGTCGACGAGGGGAAGCCGGTGATCGGGATATGCAACGGGTTCCAGCAGCTGGTGGAGATGGGGTTCCTGCCGGGCTGGGAGGGGCGGAGCATATACCCTGAGGCGGCGCTGGGGAACAGCACCAGGGGCTACCAGAACAGGTGGATCAGGATCAAGTACGTGGGCAAGGGCAACTGCGGCATTATGGCGGGGCTGGAGCCCGGCTACACCCTTCAATGTCCCGTGGCCCACGGCGAGGGGCGGTTCATATTCCCTCCGGAGCAGCGGGAGGAGCTGCTGGAGCGGCTCTACGACATGGACATGCTGGTGTGGCGGTACGTGAAGGCGGACGGCTCATTCGCCGAGCTCGACTGGCCCGAGAACCCTAACGGAGCCTACCACGACATCGCGGGCATCTGCAACCCTGAGGGGACGGTGTTGGGGCTCATGCCTCACCCTGAGCGCGCCTACTATGGCTACTTGATGCCGGAGTGGACCAGAGAAAGGCAGCCACCCCAATACGGTGACGGCTACCCGTTCTTCAAATCCATAGTGGACTATGTAAAAAAGAAAATACAGGCCTAGGGCGAGTCTAGTGCACGCCCTATAACCGCTAAAATACATCATGATTTTTAAAATGAATTTTTCTGAGATCACTTTATTCAGATATTTCCATAAAAATGAGTCAATATGTATCGGTTGAACTCAAGGTTACGATCTAGTTTTTGGGAGGTTGTAGAGGATCCTCGCCCGCGCCCTCTCCAGCTGCCTTATCGTCCTCCCCAGGTCCATCTCGGTGGGCGCCCCTAGCCTGCTCCTGATGTAGCTGAGGGCGACGACCTGCTGGTTGAAGTTTATCGTCATCTCGGGCGACAGGTAGGTGATCTCGGCGCTGCCGAAGCTGTCCGGGAACAGCTCCCTGTATCTTTCCTCCCACTGGAGGTGGTCGTCGAGGCTCGTGTGGTTGCCGAACAGCAGCATGTTGTACTTGCCGTGGATGGTCTGTATGGCTATAGGGATGTTGGGGTCGATGATGAGCTCGTTGATTATGCGCTCATCTAGCTTCCTGAACTGGACGAGGACGTAGGTGAGGAGGTAGTTGGGTGGGACGAAGAAGTTGGGGAACCTGCACACAGGCTCGCTGAGGATGCGTGAGGCGATCAGCGTGTTAATGCGTTTCTCGATGGTCTTCCTGTGGAGGCCTGTCCTCTCGCAGAGCATCGTGTGGTTCGTCTTTATGCCTTTCCCGTTTACGAGGCATCTCATTATGTCGAGGTCCAGCTGGTCCAGCTCGTAACCCCTTAGCTTAATACTGCCGTTCCTCTTGAAGTCCTTCTCTATGAGGTTGATGCCGGTGCTGGGGTTGTACTTGATCATGAGCTGGTTGCTGAAGTAGGCCGTGCTCGAGTAGAAGAATGCGTCGTCCTCGTCGACGCCATAGTTTATATTGAGGATGCTGGGGATGCTTGAGATCCAAAGCTGGTAGCCGGTTATGCTCTCGTGGTACGTGAAGAGGAGGGTGTCGTACTCACCCTGCCTAGACCGGAAGGCGGCGAATATCTGGGGGTCCTCCTTGATCCACTGGATGATGTTCTCGGTGCAGTCCTTGCTGTCGGGTATGTCGAGCTTCACAATTGCTAGAAGCGGGTAGACCCTGTACAGGCCGCGGAAGGGATAGAAGGGACTGTCGAGTATGCTGTGCTCGAATATGCCCTCGACCTTGTTCTTGATGGTGTTCCTGTGCTTCCCAAGAATCCTCGATAGCTCGCTAATGTTGACACTGACGGCGTTCCCGGATACCAACTCCTCCATGAGCTTGAGGTTATCCACGTCTTCTAGCAGTTCTGACATCTCAGACATACGGTAATGTCTATGATTTATATTTTTCGTTGTAGTAAGTACCATCGTTTTACTAGCTTCACGGTGTTAAACGCTAATAAATGCCATCATTTTTTTATTAAACATTTGATAGAATACGTGGTAAATACTAGCGTTTTTTGACATTTTTTATCCTTTTTTTATAAACTAGGTTTATATCAAACCTGTAATTACTATCACCCAGTTAAGGAGGAGAAAGATAAATGGGATATCCAAATGACGAAGAAATGTTCTTCTTCGGGCCCGGCCTGACAAACCAGGAGATGGACAACGAGTTCAAGAAGCTATACGACAGCCTCATCGTCTACAAGAACAACATCTTCCACCTCGTCAACACGGTCTGTACCGACTGCGACGCAGGCGACCGACTCGCCAGGAACATAGCCGAGCGTGACACCGCCCTGCTTCAACGCCTCGTCTCTAGGGAGTGCGAGCAGCGCCACATGAAGAGGAAGGCTAAGAAGGAGTCGGTAGTCGACCAGCTCAGGGCTGAGAGCCAGAAACCCCTGTCGTTGGAGCAGATTCTGAACGCCAGGACCGACTCGATGAAGGGCATCTTGGAGGAACACGGGAAGTAGATTCGTCATGCAGGAGCTAACACTCAGACAGGTTCAGGAGACGATGCTGGAGACCCAGGAGGACAAGGGCCTCCGAGAGATGTTCATACACAAGTCTCCATGCGCGGAAGACGAGGTAGGGGCGGTGTTCTTCGCCATATCGGGGACGCCGCCTAGGGGGTACGCCATGTTCCTGCCAGACGGAAAAGACGGCGGCGTTGGCACGCTGCACGTGTTCGACCGGCTCGGGCTGAAACGCAAGATCCTGCACTGCAGGATAGTCGACCTAGCAAGCTGCAAGGATAACGACGTCTGGAGCCCGCAGGTAGCCGCACCCGTGATAGAGGCATAACCAGACCGATGTCTTCATTAAGACGAAACAGAAACATCGGGTGAAAACGGGTGAACACTGAGACACTCATCGCTGTAAATATAGGGCTACCTATGGCCTCGGCGCTGGCCGCTTTTCTGCTCAACGACAAGAGAGCTCGAATAGGCATCGTTTCGGTAACGGCGTTGACGCTAATCGCGACCTCGCTGCTGCTGTTCATAAACGGCGGCGTGGAGCTCAGCCTAGGTCACGCATACGAGACGGCTGTGGTGGCGCTTGACTTCGCGCTGCTATTATACTTTCTCTATCAGGGATTCAGATCCCTAAGCTGGCAAGTAATCGTACTGTCGCTAGGCCAACTAGTCCCAGCGGCGTACTTCGAGTTTATATTGAAGGGAGCCCACGTCGAGACCACCCTCGTGGTCGACGGACTCTCAATCCTTCTAACCCTAATAATCAATGTCATAGGCTCGATAGTGCTCGTCTACGCCCTCGGGTACATGGACGAGCACGAGAGCCATCAGCAAGAAGGGAAGAGCAGACAGAACCTGTTCTTCTTCTACCTCATGCTTCTGCTCGGGGCCATGAACGGCCTCGTGTACAGCAACAGCCTCTACTGGCTCTGCTTCTTCTGGGAGGTAACCACTCTATGCTGCTACGAGCTGATACGCTACGAGAGAACCGAGGAGGCGACCGAGAACGGGCTGAGGGCCCTCTGGATGGGGCTCGTCGGCGGCGTCGCCATGGTCGCCACCATGTACGTAACCAACCACGCCTTTGGGACTATCGCCATCAACGAGATCCTCGTGGCGACTCCGAGCCGGTACCTATACCTGTCCTTCGCCCTGCTGGCGATAGCGGCCTTCACGAAGAGCGCCCAGATACCATTCCAGAGCTGGCTAATCGGAGCCATGGTTGCGCCGACGCCAGTATCCGCACTACTGCACTCAAGCACGATGGTCAACGCAGGAGTGTACCTTATACTGAGGATAGCGCCCGCCATCGAAGGCACATATCTAACATACGGCATCGCCTTCATCGGGATTTTCAGCTTCATGATCACCGCGATCATCGCGCTGAGCCAGAAACTGTCAAAGAAGATACTCGCCTACTCGACGATCGGCAACCTTGGCCTCATAATCTTCTGCGCGGCGATGAACACGCCCCTCAGCTACTCTGCGGCTATCATACTGCTGCTGTTCCATAGCCTGAGTAAGGGGCTGTTGTTCATGTGCGCAGGGGTGATCGAGAACCGTCTCCACACACGACAAATCGAGGACTGGAAGGGACTAATCACCAAGCTCCCCGTGACCGCCACGATCACGATGGTCGGCATGGGGAGCATGTTCCTACCCCTTTTCGGCGTCCTGCTGGGTAAATGGGCAGCCATAGGCATCACAGCGACGGCGCCCATGTTCCTGTCCCTAGTCATGATCGTGATGATGGTGATCGGCAGCAGCGCCACGACCCTGTTCTGGGCCAAATGGCTGGGGCACTTCGCCATCACGCCGATGTCCGGCGCGGAGCCAGCCGAGGAGAAACTATCAGCAACATACAAGCTCAGCCTATACTCCATACTCGGCCTCAACATCGCAGCCAGCCTGGGCTCAGGAATCGTCTTGAACACTGTGATAGCCCCCATCGTCGCCCTGAACTACGGTAAGGTGTGGGACACGAACATACTCGTGCTCTCGTCCCAGGTGGGGTCATTCATGATCCTGCCGCTGTGGGGAGCCCTGGCGGCTGCCTTCATAGTGGGCGGCTTGATATATCGAAGCAAAGGCGGCGTAGTCAAGCCCCCGTACATGTCGGGGGAGAACGTGGAGGGTGAACCCGAGTCGTTCAGGTCCACGGCGGACGGCGTCGTGAACTACCAGATCGCTGGAATGTTCTTCGACCCGGACATAACCGAGGCGCGGTGGGTGCCCTACAGCACGATCGCAGGGGTGTTCCTGAACATGATACTGCTGGCGTTGGTGATGCTATAGATGGCGAATACGATGAACTTTGACTACATACTGCCGATACTATATGTCCTTGCTGCGCCGCTGCTCGGCGGCCTCATCATGGGGCTCGACCGGAAGATAACCGCCCGCATGCAGGATAGGGTTGGGCCTCCGTTGCTGCAGCCGTTCTACGACGTGATCAAGCTCTGGGGCAAGGAGCCTTTCATTTCCAGCAGGATGCAGCCCATACTGGCAACGGGTTACGTGGTGTTCATCTTCACGGGGCTGGCGCTGCTGGCCCTCGGGGAGGACCTGCTGCACATGCTCTTCACTCTGACGCTGGCGGACATATGCCTCATCGTCTCGGCGTATAACTCCGAGTCCCCCTACAGCAACCTCGGTGGACGCCGGGAGCTGCTGGCCATGCTGAGCTACGAGCCCATCATGGTGCTGACCGCGATGTCGGTACAGATAGTGACGGGCAGCTTCCTCGTGTCGGGGATATTCAGCTACGGCACGCCGCTGCTGCTGGTGTTGCCAGCGGCCTTCATCGTTCAGATACTGGTCCTGATAATCGACATGAAGAAGAGCCCATACGACGTGTCCGGCTCAGGCCACGCCCATCAGGAGCTTGTCAGGGGGGTCTACACCGAGTTCAGCGGCTACACCATGGCGCTAATCGAGCTTGGCCACTGGACCAAGACGGTGTTCATACTAAGTCTAATCAGCCTGTTCTGGGCGCAGAACCTTCTGATTGGGGCCGCCCTGTCGCTGGCACTGTGCTTCGTCGCCATACTCGCCGACAACATCTACCCGCGGCTCAACTGGAAGAGCATGCTCAGGACCACGTGGCTCACCGGGTTCACCCTTATCCTAGCTAACTTCGTGGTCCTCATCGTGCTGGAGGTGATCTAGGTGACGCTGATGACGAAGGCTCGGCTCAAGAGCCTCTGGGTGCTCCACTACGACTGCGGAAGCTGCAACGGCTGCGACATCGAGATACTGGCGGCGTTGACGCCGAAGTTCGACGTGGAGCGGTTCGGCATCGTCAACATAGGCGACCCCAAGCAGGCCGACGTGCTGCTCGTGACGGGGCCCGCCAACCACAGGAACCAGAGGGTGCTGCGGAACCTCTACGACCAGATGCCCAAGCCCAAGGTGGTGATAGCCGTCGGCACATGCGCCTGCACCGGCGGCGTGTTCCACAACTGCCCCAACGTGCTGGGCGGCGTCGACAAGGTGATACCCGTCGATGTCTACATCCCGGGCTGCGCCGTGCGACCCGAGCAGATCATAGACGGAGTTGTACTGGCTTTGGAGAAGCTGGCAGGCAACGCGCCCAAGGAGGAGGAAGAGTAACATGATGGATCCATTAGCACTGAGAACACAGACAGAGACCGGGGTCAAGCAGGAGAACCACGTCTCCCCCGAGTCACTGTTCCTATACGTTAACCAGTTTAAGGCGCAGGGAGCCCGGTTTATCACGATCACGGCACGCGACATGGGTGACGGCTTCCAGCTCATCTACCACTTCGAGCTGGATAACCAGGTCACCAACCTGTACATGACCGTCGACAAGGAGAAGACGGTTCCCAGCATCACGGGCCTATACGGCGTGGCTTGGATAGCTGAGAACGAGGTCCAGGACCTCTTCGGTCTTAGATTCTCTAACCTCAACATCGACCTTGGCGGTAAGATGTTCAAGGTGGCGCCCGACGTAGGCACCTGCATGCTCAAGACGGTTGACGGGCCTAGGCCCACCATCATGCGTAAGCTAAGCAAGTGCCGCGAGGAGTGCCCCGCCATGGTAGACATCCCCAGATACATCAGGCAGGTGGAGAAGGGGGACGTCGAGGGGGCATACAACACCATCATCGACCGGGCTCCCCTGCCCGCCATCCTCGGCAGGGTGTGCTTCGCGCCGTGCCAGGAAGGCTGCAGGCAGGAGCTCGAGACAAAACCAATACAGATACGTCTGCTGAAACGCTACGCAGCCGACGGCTTCAAGGAGCAGAACGGAGGACTCCTGAGGGACGTCGAGCGGAAGCCCTCAACGGGTAAACGCGTAGCGGTAGTCGGTGGCGGACCGGCCGGAGTATCTTCCGCCTACTACTTGGGGATGCAGGGCCACGGCGTCACCCTCCTGGAGAAGGGGAAGACTCTAGGAGGCGCGATGCTGTGGGGCATCCCCAAGTACAGGCTACCCAAGGACGTCATGAAGGAGGAGCTCGACGCCCGGATGAGTGAAGCCGGGGTCGATGTCAAGACCGGGGTCGAGGTGAAGAGCCTCGAAGACCTCATGTCGGGGGGATACGACGCCTGCTTCCTGGCTATCGGCGCCGAGAAGTGCAACAGCCTGCGCTGTGAGGGCGAGGACAGCGAGGGAGTGATCAGCTTCATCGACTTCCTCACAGCGGTCAACGTCAGGAACGAGACACCGGAGATAGGCCGAAGGGTCGTCGTCATAGGAGGCGGTAACAGCGCAATGGACTCTGCGAGAACGGCCCGGCGTCTAGGCGCCGAGGAGGTAACCGTCTTCTACAGGCGGACCGAGGGCGAGATGCCCGCTAGCCTTCACGAGGTACACGGAGCCGTCGAGGAGGGAATCGACTTCGATTTCCTTAGCACACAACTGACTATTCACCCGGGTAAGCCACTGCGCATCGAATATCAGTACATGGTGCCAGGAGAGCCCGACGAGTCGGGCCGTAGACGCCCAGTCCCCATGGAGGGCGAGCCCGGGTTCTTGGAGGCAGACACGGTAATCGCCGCCATCGGATACAACGTCGTGGTGCCGCCCGGCTTCGACGTGGAGGTGGACCGCCGCGGCAGGGTCGTCATAGACGACGACTACAAGACAAGCCGCGAGGGTGTCTACGCTGGCGGCGACGCCGCGTTCGGCACCTCTAACGTCATCTCGGCCCTCAGGGACGGCAGAGCCTCAGCCTCGGCCATCGATAAGTATCTCGGAGGCGAGGGCCTTAGCGAGGCCACGCCCGACATGGACGAGTTCGTCCAGAGGCAGGCTGACCTCGACGAGATCCGTTCGAGGCACCAGGCCGAGATACCTGAGCTGGACCCGGACGAGCGGGTGAAAAGCTTCGCGGAGATCGAGAAGACCCTGGATGAGTGCACGGCGCAATGCGAAGCCGGCAGATGCTGGAGGTGTGACTGGAATGAGTAGACAAGTGGAAGAAGTGAAGACGACGGTGTTCCCCTTCGGGCCTCAGCACCCCGTGCTCCCGGAGCCGATACAGCTGAGGTTCGTAGTGGAGGAAGAGGAGATCGTGGACGTGATCCCCCAGATAGGGTACGTCCACCGCGGGATCGAGAAGGCTATAGAGCTTAACGACTACAGGAGGAACATATACCTCTGTGAGCGGATATGCGGCATCTGTAACTATATGCATGGCATGGCGTACAGCGAGAGCATAGAGAAGCTCACAGACACGGTGGTGCCGCTGCGGGCCAAGTACCTTCGAACCGTGTGGTCCGAGCTCGCGAGGCTCCAGAGCCACCTCCTGTGGCTGGGCTTCTTCTCTGAGGGCGTCGGCTTCGAGAGCCTCTTCATGCAGGTCTGGAAGATACGGGAGATCGTGCTGGAGCTCAACGAGGCGACGGCTGGTCACCGCATCCACCTGTCCACCAACGTCATCGGCGGCGTCAACATGGACATGGACGAGGGCCTCATAAAGCGGTACTACAAAGACATGGGCAGGCTCAGGAAGGAGATGGACTCCCTGACACCCGTCTTCTACAAGGATAAGGCGTTTCAGGAGAAGCAGGTGGGTAAAGGCATCCTGCCCAAGAAGGACGCGGTCCACATGGGGGCGGTCGGGCCCACCATCAGGGGAAGCGGCATACCCCAGGACATGAGGACCAACTACTACGAGGCCTACGGGTTCCTGGACTTTGAGCCCGTGACACACGACACCGAGGACGTCTACGCGAGGACCCTGGTGAGGTTCGACGAGGTCTACCAGAGCATCGACCTCATAGAGGCCGCGTTGAAGCAGATGCCGGAGGGGCCGATAGTGGAGAAAAACGACAGGTTCCCCGACGGCGTCGCCGTCGTCCGCGTCGAGCAGCCCAGGGGCGAGTGCTTCTACTACGCGGTGGGCAACGGAACCATTCACCTGGAGCGGATGAGGATCAGGACACCGACCCTGCCCAACATCCCTCCACTGCTCCACATGCTCAAGGGCTACGAGATCTCTGACATACCCGCCATCGTCCACAGCATCGACCCGTGCATGGCGTGCGCCGAGCGGATAACTTACGTCAAGAAGGGGGGCCAATGAGATGCCTGAGATGCTAGGCATCATCCTCCGGAACCTCTTCTCCAAGCCAGCCACGGTAAAGTACCCCTTCGAGAAGCCCGAGCACGTACCCGGAACAAGAGGCGAGATCAGCTTCGACATGTCGAAGTGCGACCAGTGCCAGGACTGTGAGCGGCTGTGCCCCTCGGGAGCCATCAAGGTGGACGTCGAGGGCAGACGCATCGAGTGGGACCCCTACAAGTGCATGTACTGCCACCTGTGTGTTAGGAGCTGCATGCACCAGGCTATAACGCCGCTGGACAACGTTCAGCCGCCGGTCTACAGGCTTGAGAAGAAGGTCTTCGAGACCTAACCCCTTTCTTATCTGTGCTGCTCTTTGATTTCGCCGTCCTGAAGCATGTCTAGACGCGTCTCCAGCCGCGTCAGGGTTCTCTCCACCTTCATGAGGCCGTTCTTGAGGCCTTCGGCGATCTCCATGAGGGCGACGCTCATCTCCAGGGGCAGGTCGTCGGAGACCTTGTAGAACTCGCTCTGGCTCTTCTTGATGAGTATGACGTTGCTTATCCTCTGGATTCCCTCTATCTGGGCGTCTATGCTCCTGAGCTGGCTCTTCGCCTCTTCTAGGAGGGCGCGGTAGTCGCTGTGCTTCAGGTCTTCCCACGGAGAGTCCTCTGACAGGAAACCACCAAGAATACACCGGTTTCATGGGTTATATATTTTTAAGGGCGTGCCGGCGTGGCGATTGGGGAGGATGGTTCAAGTTCGAGTCGCTTAAAGGAAGTAGGACAGTATTGCGGAGACCTTGGCCTCAGGATTTTCTGGGGGCCATGTAAGGTCTGTAAACCAGAGTAATCCACCAAACCATGATTTTCGTTGTCACGCGTAGTAATTCAATTCTGAAGTGATTCTGAAGTAACTATAAATAAGCTCGTTACTCTCAACTCATCAAACATCATGGAGAAATGAAGAAATGCGTGTATTTAACGCCGAATTCGGGGGAAGAAGATACGATATCCCCCCAGTCGGGAACACCGTGAAACGGTTCACAGGCGTGATAACTGTCCTTGCGGTGATCGCCGTCATCGGGCTTGTCGTGGTGACATCCGTGTTTGTACGAGTCCCGTCAGGGTACAGAGGCGTCCTGATGACCTTCGGTAAGGTAGAGGACAAGGTGCTCACGGAGGGCCTGAACTACAAGGTGCCGTTCAGCCAGACAGTGGTTTTGATGAACGTCCAGATACAGAAAGCAGAGTCCACTGAGGCAACCGTTACACGGGACCTCCAAGAGGTCGCTACTACGGTTGCTGTCAACTTCAGGCTGAACCCAAGCAAAGTCAACGAGATCTACAAGGACCTCAGAGAAGATTACGTCGCCAGGGTTATCAAACCTAACATCGAGGAGAGCCTGAAGGCCGTCACAGCTGATTTTAGGGCAGAGGAACTGGTGACAAAGCGTGCTGAAGTAAAAGCTACGTTTGACGATGTTCTCGTCGAACGTCTAGGTGTGTTTAACATCGATGTGATAAGCGTAAGCCTAACTGACTTCCAGTTCAGTGCAAGTTTCTCACAGGCCATCGAGGCAAAGGTCATCGCAGAGCAAATGGCACTGCAAGCAAAGAACACCCTTGAACAGATCAGGTATGAGGCACAGCAACAGATCATCCAAGCCGAAGCAGCTAAGAACGCCACCATCGCCCGCGCGGAGGGAGACGCTTTCGCCCAGATAATTCAGGCAAACGCGACGGCTCAAGCGATCAAACTCATCACCGAGCAGATGACCGCCGAGTACAGCCAGTACCTGTGGTTACAGCAGTGGAATGGAGAGCTACCGGTCGTCTACTCGGGTGACGGACAGGGGTTGATACTGGACATCAGTCAACTCACAAGGGACACGGGTTAAACCATCTCAAGCTTGAACACCACAGGCCGTAGGCCGTCGGTGCAACAGGTGATCATGGTTCCCTTTTTTTCATCTTTTAATCTTACAAACTTATGATAAACTAGAATTATAGGAGCCTGCCCGTGCTCAGCATCGTCTCCCCCAGGATGCCCGTGTAGTTAACGCCCTCGGGGTAGCCGCCCACGATCCTCAGTATGTTCTTCCGCTCCGGGCTGGACAGCGCCCTTATCACCAGGTCGTCCAGCTCATTCCAACCGTTTTTCACGTTTTTCCACGCAGAACAGCATGCGAGCCACGGTTTTAAGGCTATTTGAACCACGAAACTTGACAAGAAAAGTTATCAATACCCATCGACGAGATCATGGGCTATAAAATCCTGTCGAGGAAGTCCCTGGCTTCATCACGGTCTGTTTCTGGATTGATACACGAGAGGTCTTCCTCTCCCGCTACCTCACAGAGACGCTTGTCAGCGGAGACGAACAGGTCTGAGCTCAACTCTTTAGCCGAGGCCACCTGAAGCGCGTCCGCAGCATATGTGTGGTGTCTAGGGATAAGCCTCCATGAGGCCCTGAGAACACTTCCATCAACGTTGAGTATCCTAAGACTGTTCAGGCGGAGCATCTTCTCGTTCTCCCCGTAGAAATTGTCCAAAGCCCCGGAAAAAGAGGCCTCATCTATGTCTCCTCGCCTTCTTCTCCGGTCTAATGTCCCTATGACCTCACCCACGTTCCACAGCGAGAACCCTAGGGCAATCCGTCCAACCTCCGCCGCACGGTAGAACCAATCGACGACATCAGACCCGTTCTCAGTCAGGTACCGTTTCACGATGGAACTGGAGTCAAGATACACGGTCTGCTCTTTCATCCCTCATCTCTCTGACAAACTCGGCGGAGCTCCCAGGGACCATGGGTCGGTTCATTTCAACCTCGTTTGAGGAAGGGTATCTACCAAGATCTACACCCAGCTCCCTCGCCGACGCCCTCAACAGCTCCAAGGTGTTATAGTTCATGAGGGCCTCCTCCACGACCTGGCTAAGGTTCCTGGTGCCCCCGTATCGTCTGGCAACCGTTCTTTTGAACTCCTCCCAGACATCCTCGTCGATGTTGATCGTAGTCTTTACGGTGGTCATAAGGCTCACCTTACGTAAGGCTAGAAGTATAGGAATTTAAACAGTGCTAGAGAAGGATCAGGTTCCCCGGGTCGTACAGCTCCGCGTCCTTGTAGATGGTCTTGACGCGGCCCACCACCAGCACCCGTTCCCCGTAGCGCCTCATGTCCACCACCTGACACGCCATGTGCATCACACACTCCTCAACCCAAGGCGGAGACACCGTCTGCGCCGGCACCGGCGTCAACCCCGTTCCCGCCCCCTTATCCACGTCCCGCCCGCTGTTTCCACCGCAGAACATCACCGCATCCTCCAGCTCCCGCGTCGGCACGTTCACCACGAACTCCCCCGTCTCCCTGATCAGCTCATACGTGTACCTCTCCGGCCTCATCACCAGCCCGAAAAGCGGCGGCTCCTAGCCGAACTGAACCGCCCAGCAGCACGTCATCACGTTGGCCACACCCTCCCCGCTCACGGAGATCACGAGCACCACCAGGTTAGGGTAACTCGCGTACGCCTCCCGGGCGTCCACCTCAAGCTTCATGGACAACCAAACCAAACCTATCAACCCGAGAAAATAACAGTATCTAGGACAAAGCATCCACACCGGCGAGGAACGAAAAAAAATTTTGCCCGCTACTTCCTTACGATGGTCACGTCCACGGGCTCATCCACGTCGACGTGCAGGTATTCAGGCATCTCCTGCGCAATAGTAACCAGGCAGCACCTAAACAGGTTCTCGTCATGCCAGCCGCACCTAATGCCGAGACAGGGATGAAGCTCATCACCTCCCTTCTTCAGCGAGAGGATTGGACAGATCTTGGCGTCAGACATAGTACATAGAAATTCCCTGTCTAAAAATAAATAACTTTTATCCCAAGACACATGCAGGCGGGCACCCGCCAGAAAAACGCTAGTACCACCCCACGCCCCAAAAACGCTTATTCCATGTAACTAGTAACAAGGATAAATGTTTAAAGTGCTCTAATCACGATGGCTCAGCACAAACTTAGTTAAGCTTCAACTGAACCAAGCCCTCTCCTATGCAATACCACCCACATTATGAAGTAAAAGCAGCTGTCTAAAAGCAACGTTTTTCTTGTGCGCAACAGTCCTCATCAATTCATGGGTATACCCGAGAAGATCAAACAGATCGAGGAGGAGATGCGCCGCACCCAGATCAACAAGGCCACGGAGCGGCACCTCGGGGTACTCAAGGCCAGACTCGCCCGACTCAAACGCATGCAGGAAGCACAAGCCTCCAAAAGAGCCGGAGGCAACGCCGGCTACAGCGTCAAGAAGAGCGGGGACGCCACCGTGGTGCTCCTCGGGCTACCCAGCGTCGGCAAGTCCACGCTCCTGAACCACCTCACGGGGAGCAACAGCAAGGTGGCCGCCTACGACTTTACCACCCTCACAGTCATACCGGGCATACTCAACCACAAGGGGGCCAGGGTACAGGTCCTGGACATCCCCGGCATCATCAAGGGCGCCTCCGAGGGCAAGGGCCTGGGGAAACGGGTACTATCCGCCGCCCGCAGCGCCGACCTCCTGCTGGTGATGCTGGATGTGTTCAACCCAGACTCCAGGGAGATACTCCTGGACGAGGTCCGCGCCATAGGCATAAGGCCGGACGAGGCCATGCCAAGGGTCAACGTGAAGAAGCGGTCCTCGGGCGGCGTCACCGTCACCGACCTGGTGGGCGCAACCCACGTGGACGAGGAGGGCGTGAAGCAGGTCCTCCGGGAGTACGGCCAGCCCAACGCCCACGTGATGCTCCGCGAGGACATCACCTACGACCAGCTCATCGACGTCCTCATGAAGAACCGGGTCTACGTCACCACCCTCACAGTGGTCAACAAGATCGACATGGTGGACCAGAGCTACCTGACCGACCTCAAAGAGTCATTGAAGTTCGAGTTCCTGCCCATAAGCGCCGACAACGACGTCAACCTGGACCGGCTCAAGGACCAGATATACCGGAAGCTAGACTTCATAAGGGTGTACATGAAACCCAAGGGCGAGGAACCCGACTACGACGAGCCCATGATCATAAGGAACGGGGACACCGTGGAGGACGTCGCCGACAAGGTCCACAGGAGGCTGAAGGAAGAGCTGCGGTACACCCGCATATGGGGCAGAAGCGTCAGGTTCGGAGGCCAAAAGGTGAGGCTCACACACCCCCCAATGGACGAGGACGTAATCACCTTCTACTCATAACCAATCCGTCACTGGAAACAGGCAGTTAGCTAAATGCAATCCAAAAATTGATTCACATTCTACCCAACCGCCGTCATAAACGTCATAAATTCGCCAAATTATCTGGAACAAACCCCCCACCCGAAACGATTTTCCTCCAATTACAGGTCCCCTGAAACAAAGTGGATAACCTTATGCGCTCCAACCCCACAGAACACATGAGAAGCAATGGCTAAGATGGTGGGACTCGTCGGCAAAGCCAACGTAGGCAAGAGCACGTTCTTCGGCGCCGCGACTCTCAAGCCCGTCGAGATCGCCGGGTTCCCATTCACCACTATAAAGGCGGACAGGGGCGTCGGCTACATACGCGCCCCATGCGTCTGCAGGGAGTTCGGCGTACAGGACAATCCCCAGAACAGCGCCTGCGTTGACGGCGTCCGACTCATACCCGTCGACCTCATAGACACGCCAGGCCTCATCCCCGGCGCCCACCTGGGCAAGGGACTAGGCAACCAGTTCCTCGACGAGGTGCGCCGCGCAGACGCACTCATCGTCGTCGCCGACGCCTCGGGCGCCACCGACCTAAACGGCCAGCCCGTCGAACCCATGACCAACGACCCCGTCGGCGACGTCCAGATGTTCGAGGAGGAGTTCGACCTCTGGCTCCGGGCCCTCCTCAGGAAGGACTGGGACAAGATAAGCAGGACAGCCCAGAGCAGGAAGGAGCACGTCAGCCGGCACCTCGAGGAGAAACTCACAGGCCTCGGCATCGGCAGGTACCAGATAGCCCGGGCGGTGGACCAGGCCGAGGTGGACGGCTACAACAGTGTCAAATGGAAGGACGACGATTTCAACCGCTTCACAACCCAGCTCCGCAAGGTGAGC
>Ga0265594_1001955_pt1 | contig 15402 bp, 15 predicted proteins | sample saktaG_11_FD_190147 | JGI IMG/M metagenome (GOLD analysis project Ga0265594, IMG submission 190147) | Saline water microbial communities from Sakinaw Lake, British Columbia, Canada - sak_2011_5_24_80m | ecosystem: Environmental > Aquatic > Non-marine Saline and Alkaline > Saline ... | reverse complement strand
TTGACAAAATAGAAAAGAACCCTGTCAATATGTATAAGACCAGTAATCATAGTTTTACCTTGCTAAAGATAGAGTATTGTGAGAAGAATCTCAAATGTTAATTTTAAAATGTTTTTCTGTAACGTGAATATTGGAAAGCTATTCAAATAGCCTTAAATTCTAATGCTAATTGTGATGATTAAGGAAAAATTTATGAATGTAATAACAGTTTTAAAATCCAAACTCCACCGGGCGACCGTTACGGAAACAGAACTGGATTACGAGGGCAGCATAGCTATTGACAGGGACCTCATTGAGGCTGTCGGTCTGCATGTTTATGAAAAAGTTCAGGTTTTAAACCTGAACAATGGAGCGCGCTTTGAAACTTATGTAATAGAAGGTGAACGGGGTAAACGGGATATCTGTGTTAAAGGCGCAGCGGCACGGTTGGCTCATAAAGGCGACATCGTTATCATTATTGCCTATACTCATATACCTGAATCAGAGGTGGCATCCTGGAGACCCACTATTGTCACACTTGATCCGGATAATAATCCCATATAGCGCAACTCATTATCGTACAAAATTTGTTTGTCCTTACAATTTAGTGATTAATTTAGAAATATTGTTAAATTAAAGGCTAAGTATAAGCTCATGGATTTTTGTAAAAACAATTGTTGTAATCGGAATAATGAATGAAAAATATTTCACCTTCTCTTTGAGGGAGCAGAGATGAGCAACAATAAGTAAAAACAGCCGGCATCGTGTCAATCGGATGAAATACTATATAAAAACAACATGTTTAACGTTATTCAGCCTGATCCTGTTACTGTTTGTCCTTTTTGTAGACACAACTTTCTATCACGTTCCTTCGTTTATTAAAATATATCGGTTCGAACGGGAGCTTACCATAATCATTGCTTTTCTGGTCTTATTTCCTGTAATAAAATCGATCTTTACAAGGTTAAAATTAGGTCTTAAACAAACCTTACTGTTTATCTGGGGATCCATTGTTTCACTTTTTCTTATGATTCTGTTACCACAGTTATTCTTGAAAAGTTTTTTAGTCTTGTGGGATAACAATCCTTTTCTTGCAGAATACCCGCTTATCTGGAATGTCGTATCGGGATTTTGTACACTTATTACGATATCCATACTAATTCTAATCCTATTGTCTATTAAGGAATTATTGAATTATAGACCCGGTAAATTTTCGAATTTTGAGATAAAATTTCTGATCTGGTTGTTTATAATATTTTCATTAATGTTAAACTTTATTGAAGATCGCTACTCTTTTGAACAGATCACGATCTTGCAAAGCGGTTTTTCATCGATTATTTGGATCTTCGGTGGGTTAATGATAATTGTATCGTTATTGATCAGCTATCATAAACCCTGGATTGACATCTTAAATAAAAAAGAAAAATACCTGGGATTTATTCTGTGCATTGTTGTATTGCCAATTGGAATTTACCTGATTATTTCTCACTGGCTGCTTCCAGTTTATGCATTTAGCACAACAGTTAAAGGGTTTGCTTTATCGTCTTTTGCTTTCATAAATGTTTATGTGACCGTGTCGTTTTTGGGACTATTGTTTCGGTTGCCGACTGCGTCGCTTTATGATCGGATCAGTCAGGAAATCTTGTCGATATCCAAAATCAGTCAGATGATAAGTTTGAAGGAAAAAACCAGCCAGGTTTTTGATTCTGTCGTTGAATATGCATGCTTGTTGACGGAATCGGACGCCTGCTGGTTAATGCTTCAGGATGAAGAATTGGAAAATTCGCCAATAGTGTCTTCGGTTCATCTATCGGATATTGACCGCTCGACACTTGAACGACCAGAAGCTTATTGCCTGGGCAATTGGGTCATTGATACAGGGGAGCCGGCGCTGGTACATAATATTTCAACCGATGAAAGAACCGTTCACTTAAAAATGTTGGATGTGAAATGGAAATCAATTTTAGCCGTGCCACTTTTCAATGACGACTCGGTAATTGGCGTTCTTTATTCTGCTAAAAAAACAAGTTATGCTTATGATGAAAATGATCTGAATACGTTGAAGTCTTTTGGTATTCAGATCAATATTGCTTTGGGGAACTCAGATGTGAGTGGCTCTGCAAAAGTTATAGAGGCAGATAGAATTACGAGTAAACCACCCATTCAAATACTCAACAATGAGAAAATAGAATTAGCCGTATCTGTAATAAATAGCGCCAGTACAGGTCTTACTATCGGATTTGTGCCTGTTTCTTCTAAAGAAATCTGTTTCTATTCAGCATGTTTAACCGAATCAAGACAGGATGCGGGGTTGGAACTTAGGGGAATATTGAAAACACTTTTTACTCTTGAATCTGATTTCAATAAAGTTTTTAAAAAAACAATTGATATACTATGTGATCGCAAACGAATAAAAGATTTACTCCTTAATTTGTTTTTATTCGATGAACAACTATCGGAAATACGAGGTGTTTCTAATTTTCCGTTGGCGGTTATATGTTTTAAGCACAGCTCACAAACCACAATATCAAGTACGACTAAAATGCTCGAAAATATACCTGGTACCGAATTCAATTTACATACATGTAACTTTCCAGTAAAATCGGAAGATAGGATTTTAATTACACCGGATCAAGAACCTGGGAAAGTAGAATTTGAAGAACTTGTTACTGCTCTGGATTCGACTTCTGTATCTCAAATATTGGAAACGGTTTATAAAAAAATAAATCCCGACTCTCTGCTTGAAAATCAACAGATATCAGGATTGACCAGCGCTATAAAAGTTAAGTAATGTAAATCTATCGCGATTAGTTGTTAAGTTTCAGCGATAGGTTTGGTAATGTAAAGCAGTGGTTCCTCTTCAAGATTGATGCGAAGAGAGGCTTTTAATTTGTGACCTTCAGAATCTTCAATCACTTCCACGATCGGTCGTACCGGACGCAATTTATTTACTGATATAACTCTGGCAACTTCATTTGAACTTAACCGGACAAGACTTCCAATCGGGAACATCGAAACGGTATTTACCAGCCCACGGATTATTTTTGGATTGAATTGTTTTGATTTATTTTCAATTATTTTCTGAATAGCGTGATATGTAATGAATCCATCACGGTAGGCGCGCCCATGCACCAATGCTTCGAATATATCTGCGATACCAATTACTTTTGCAAACTCCGATATCTCGGCTGACTTTAATCCTTGAGGGTAACCGGAACCGTCTTCCCGTTCTTGTTCCTGATAAACGGTGTCGACAACATAGGGATAGTTATTTTCAAGATGTTTGACGAGCGCATATCCATCAACCGGATGCTGGCGGATATGATCAAACTCAGATGGTAATAATCTGCCGTGTTTAAAAAGGATTCTGGTTGGAACTTTAACCATACCGACATCGTGTAGAAATGCGGCTAACGCAAGTTGTTGCAGTTTTTCTTTATCATACTTCAGCCCCAGACCGATTTTTACGGCGAATATTCCAACATTTACTGAATGCGAAACAATCCATGTCGCAAATCTTTTGCGCTGAATTGCTTTTAAAAAAAGATATTCATTTGCCTCAATTGCGGTACAAAAATCCGGGATTTCTTTGATAAGTGGTTCAGGATCAATCGGAGTCTTATTCTTAATATCGTTGACGATTTTTTCGATCGATCGATGAAGTATCATATACAGCTTATTGGAAAACTGTTCATCTTCGGGCGAGAGAGGTTCTTCCTGTTTGGAGGGGAATTGTGCTGCCGGTTTTTCTTTTGGCTCAAGTGCAGATTTAAATTTATCGAGCGTTGACTGCCGTGGACCTGGCGGGGACGGCGGCTGACTTTTTTCTTTCTTTTGTTGTTTAAGGTTGGATTGGATAGCATTACGGACAGCATCAAGACCACTTAATTTTCCCGAATCCGAACGTGAATTAACAGTGTTACTTGTACCCGGTTCTTCGTGACCCTTTTTCAGTTCTTCGAACGATTTTAATACATCTCTCATTCGAACCATATCAGGCTATCTTTCTGATTCTATTATTTCAATTATTATATCAGCGTCTATTTGCTCAAGATGCTTACCAAAGCCGATTACTAAACTAAGATCACATATGTTATTAATTGTCCGGGGTGTTCCCTGAGAATAATTGTAAAGTTCTTTGAATGCGGCTTCAGTATATATCGGATTTTTTCTTCCGGCGATATTTAAGCGGTGCTGGATATATGCTTTAGTGTCCTCATAGGAGAACCTTTTTAAATGGTATCGAATGGCGATACGCTGGTTTAATTGAGGAATCTTTTTGACCATATCATTTAATTCCGGCTGACCGACGAGGAATAGAGTCAATAAAAACCGGTTGTTTAGCTGAAAGTTTAATAAAAGTCTTAATTCCTCAAATGTTTCATAATCGCCAATGATCTGAGCTTCATCGACGATAATAATTGTATGTTTACCGTTTCTGATATTGTCAAAAAGAAAGTCATTTAAAGCATGAAGCATCTCGATGCGTGATGTCCCGTCTGAAGTTATTTCTAACTGGTACAATATTTCCTGTACTAATTCATTTGCGCTCCAGCGCGGATTTGTGAGATAAGCGATATTGAATTGTCCCGAAGATAATTCGCTTACAATTGTATGCATTAACAAAGTTTTTCCACATCCGTATTCTCCCGTCAACAATGCAGAGCCCTTTGAGCTTTGAATTGCATATAAAAGGCGCATCAGCGCTTCATCATGCTCAGCCGAATGATATAAAAATCTCGGATCGGGAGAGTTCTCAAAGGGTTTTGCCGTTAATTTCCAGTGCTCAGTATACATACACCCTAAAATAATGAATTTATATTCATAATAGAATTAATTTTTTACTTCTTAACAATTTCATCGTTCTTGAAATATCATAAACGAAACTATTAAAAACAATATAATAATTCCGATAGATAAAGCAATTAGACTCTCAAAAGTATCACCTCGTTTAAGTAACAATGAAAGAAGACCCATGATTGTTGTAAATAAACAAATGACAAAAACAACCGTCTTGGAATGCAATCCGAGGTTTTTAAGACGGTGGTGAAAATGATCATTCCCGGTGTACTCAAGTAGTTCTTTAAATGAATGAACTTTCTTTGTGGCGATTCTCATGATATTCGTTAATAGGATGTCTGTTATTGGTACCGCAAATAGTAAGATTGGGATCGCAAGACCAACACTTTTATGGATTCCCCAGTCACCATATAATGCCAGAGCGGCTAATGTGAAACCAATGAATGTGCTGCCACTGTCACCAAGAAATATTAATGCTCTCTTTTTAAATCGGAAATTATACGGAAAAAAGCCGCAAAGCGATCCCATAAAGATTATACTGACGATAAGCATAAATTGATTTCCTACATTGTAGGAAATTGCAGCACAGAAAAATGAAATGACGATTGCAAGCCCGGTAGCAAGCCCATCAAACCCATCTAAAAAATTAATGGCATTGGTAATTTCGATAATCCATAAAAAAGTAAGTATAATCGAGATAATATGCATAAACTCATGATCGGGAATGAAAGACAGTACAATTCCGTGATGAACCAGGACAATTGTTGCAATGAATTGTCCAATTAATTTTATAAAAGCCGGTAAACGTCGGATGTCATCTATAATACCGATGCCCGCAATAATTGTTGAAGCCAAAAATAATCCCTGAAATTCGACAGGTGGATTGGTAACAAGGTTCAAGGTTGCAATAAATGTAATGAATATCGCAATTCCACCGGTTCTTGGGGTGGCGATAGAGTGCTGATGCCGACCTCCCGGTTGATCGGATATATCCAGTATTATTCCTAGTTTAAAAAAAAGCGGAACTAAGCCAAAACTCATCAGGAAAGAAACAAGGTAATAATATACCAGATCAAAAGAATGGTCAAACATCCAATTTTTAATGATATATGGCAATAGCAGGGCAACCAGAAACGGTAATACAAGTAATCTGAACAGTATTCGTTGGCGGTCAGTCATATTTTCAACTATATATATTCTCTAAAAATGAAATTACAAAATGTATTTCATCAGCTTTCATATCAGGAAAAATCGGGATTGACACCTGCCGTTCCCAGGCGAAATCCGTGTTTGGAAATTTTGTGATACCAAGATATCGGTGGATTGGTTGAAAAACAGGTCGTCTAAGAGTTACACCGTATTTTGCTCCGATATCGATTAATTCATCGGCTGATTTGTGAGGATGGGATACAATACAGCGATATAAATTCGATATAAATGATGAACTCTTTAAGCTTTGTGGAATATTTAAATAAGGTTTCAATACCTGTTCATACAATTTAAAAATAGAATATCGTTTTCGAGTAAATTGTTCCAGTTTTTTGAATTGTTCAATAGCGACTGCGGCAGTTAGATCGCTTATCTTTGCGTTTGTTCTGGGTTTCAGATCATTTTTTTCATCGTATTCCCGAATGTCTTTAATGTAACTGATTATAGATTCATCGTTTGTGAGAATTGCACCGCCTTCACCGGCGCCAATTACTTTCGCAGCATAAAATGAAATGACAGATAAATGCCCGAATGACCCGGTCGGTTTTCCATCGATTGAGGCTCCGATCGCCTGAGCAATATCTTCGATTACCGGAATACCTAATTCCAATATTTCAATTATTCGTCCTGGCTGTCCAAACATATGCGGAAATATAATAGCTTTTGTATTTGGATTGATTTTTCGCTTGACGTCTTCAGGATCCAGATTGTAAAAGTCAGTTTCGATGTCAGCGAGAACCGGTATTCCATCGACAGCTTTAACGGCGTGCCAGAGGGCGGTGCAGGTATAGCTGGGGATGATTATTTCATCACATTCGACAATATTTAATGCTTTTAAAGCGAGAATTAATGCTGTAGTACCTGAAGAAACAGCTACACCGTATTTTTTATTTACATATTCAGAGATTAATTGTTCAAGTTTTTGGACCTTGCTTCCTTGTGCAATATATTGTGATTCAATGACTGCCCTAATGGCAGCTTGTTCATGGTGGTTAAAGCTCGGACGGTAATGTGGAACGATCATATATTGATAAATAATCTTAAGGATTGAAATGCTTCAGCATAGGCGACCCGAGCCTGGACTCCCCGGAAATGAGCAGTCGATTGAGCTACTTCAAGAATAGAGACGCCTGAGATGTTTGTACGATTTATCTGAGATTTATGTGCTTTAAGTAGTTCAGTTTTTGTTTTCAGAAAATCTTCTCCGATATCGACGAAGACGTTGGGCTGAAAATTCTGGGTCGTGGGAGCTTCATAAAACAGAACGTTCCGAATATAACGCGTTGCGGAATTAGTAATAGCGGCAATATGGCGGTGGTCCTGATGGGTGTCGTCGGGGAAATTGACAAAAATGCTGTCAGGCTTGACCTTTTTAATCACAGCCTCAACTTTTATGATGGCTTCTTTGTTTACTTCTAATTCAGTATCTGTATAACCACCCCAGAAGACCTCTTTGGCATTTAAAATATCTGCCGACCGATGCTGTTCTTTTTTGCGAATATCGCCATTATCACCGGCCGTTCCGTTTGTGGCAATAAGAAGGTAAATATTGTGCCCGTATGATGCGTATTTTGCTAAGGTGCCGCCGCAACCGATCTCAATATCATCGGGGTGTGCGCCGATTGCCAGGATATTCATTTTATTGTGGTTGGATGTCATCGGATGCCTCCTCTGATGATGTTTAGGGAATAGGGCCCTTCGTTTAATAATAGATCAAGAACGGACAGATGGCTGACGAATTTACCGTGAAACTGGTGATATACCGGATGTTCAAATTTTTGAAAAATCAATTTTAAACCATTGCTCTGGAAAAGATCGGTATTTAAATAGTTTTTTCCACCTGCTCCCGATAAGTAGGTATCTGCTTTCATGATCTTCGTGATTAATATTAGCCGTTCATCGGGTGAAATTTCCGAGCGCTCCTGCAATTCTTTTAGATCGGTAGCGATTTTTACAGGTGTTTGGATAGCGAGTTTATCTAATATCCATTTAATGCCAGCCAGGTTAAAATCGGCTAAAGATTCCCATTGTTTCTGATATAGATCCTCAATTTCAGGAAAAAACAGTTTAAAAAACGGGGCTTTACTGTAGTATGTCTTAAGCGTTTGAAGATGTTTATTTTGCCAGTTTGTTGTTGTATTTATTTTTACGTCACCGATTAACTGTCCGAAATTGTGAATGACGGGAACCGTCAGCCATTGCCATCCATTTGGCGTTTTAAGCCGATTTCTGTTTTGCCATTCATTTTTTTTAAATTGGACATTATCAAGTATGACAAATACATCGGATTGTATGATTTTAGCGAAATAGCCGATCCATGGGAAAGTCTGGGGCTGATGGATCGAACAAATCATATAATTCCCTTGATTATTGAATCGCTTTGAATTATTTTGACAACATGTAATGTTGAACTATTATTAATTGGAGGATTCATGGGGACTATTATCAAGAGCTGCATAATTATGGCTGTGATTTCGTTAATTCTTGGTTTAATTTCACGCTTTACTATGATACCATTTTATGTTGAAGCTCAGGCTTATTTACAATTTGCCCAGTTTTGCTTCCTGGCGGCAATTACATTTTTACTATATAAAATAGCTTATAAAACAGAAGACTAATCTATAGTCCTAATAATTCTTGACAAAGATTGGGTTGGTTGCTAAGGTCTGGTAATCGCGGCTTCCAACCAATATTCGGTAATAGCACATAGAGCCTTCTAAACGATCTTCATCAACATACCATTCATCAACCATATTTCGTAATCCAAATGTTTTAATTAAATCTTTATTTTTATATAGATAAACTGTAGCAGGTCGACTGTTTTTTTCAATTGAACGTATTTTGATATGAATTGCCACCGGCGGAGAAGACAGTAATAAAGTTTCGCCTATAAACGCGTTACGTTCGGTTCTCATATCATATGCTGAAAAATCATCCAGGACGATTCGATTTCCGGCATAGTCTCTCGTAGCATACATTCTACCGGCGCGAATCGCTTCAAAGATTCCTTCTCTGCTTCGTTCTTTTGCGAAAATAAATGTGTTGGTTGCGGCTACTTGAGCTAAATCATTTGTTTCTTCGAAATCAAGTTCTCCGATTGCCCAGACAGGTTTCGTTCGGATTCCGCTGCAATACTCATCGAGCACAATATCCCATAATCCGCCCGGACGCCCAATCGATTTCATACCTTCCCAAAAAATGCAAAACCCTGTATAATTTATAGTTTCGGTGATCAAATGAGGATAGGATTCGGTTTCTATCTTAATGGTTTGGGATAAAAATGGAAGTTTGATCGGTCTCATTTCGGAATGATGTACTTCGGGATGAGCCCAGAATATCATGCCGTTATTGTCTTCAACATAATTAATTAATTCCTGGAATGGACCTCCTCCGGGATCTCTATGATATTGGTCATACTTAATAGGGAGGAATGGAAATTCAGTATACAGAACATACGATAAAATTAATGTTAAGAACAGTGCTTTCCAGCTAAATCTATATCGATGCCTCCTTTTTTGTATATGGGCGATGTCTCGCCGACGATGCGATCTTCGGACAATAGAAAAGGCTGCTAAAAGAAATAAAATCATGTAGAGTACAATCATTGAAAAATACATGAAATTTGCCGATATATATTTCATTATGTCGCCGGAAGGTTTTTTATATCCCAATCCTCCGTTTGGGATTGATGGTAAATTTTTATATGCATCGATACTATTAAATCCGAACACCAGAAGGTGAGTATGCCAATTTCGAAGAGTCAGGTTCGTGTAAAGCGGCGAACCCTCCCAGAAATAGAACGGGACTGCTTCTATACCCGGAATAAGAATGATGTTGGTATATACTTTATTTATCTGCTCGATTTCTTGTAGATATTTCTCAATGCCATATTTTGAAATTGAATTTTCCTGGATAGAGAATTTTAAGAAGTTTTGAAACGGTGAAATCCCATAAGAAACTTTCATATTATCGTGATCAGTAATAATAGCGGCGTCAAGACCATACGAATTTGCAATTCCCGCGAGTTCCGATATTGTATAAGAACCGCCACTGACTTTGGAATCAAAATGGATACCGGTTTTCAAACGATAGTAATCTCGAGAAACCTGTGAATAGGAATTAAAAAAAGATGTGAATGTGATTAGTAGTATTGTCGCCCAGTGTTTCATGGTTTCCAATTTAGTTAAAAATTTGGTAAATGTTAATTATTTTGTCAATGTATCTATTAAGGGAATAATATTCCGCCTTTTTTATGTTCGCCAAACCCATTTGCCGGCGCAGTTCAGGGCTTTGGTAAAGAGTTACGATGGCTTTACTAAGTTCATCAGGATTATCTGATGGAATTAAAAGACCATTTATACCATCGGTGATTATTTCGGGAACGCCGCCGACTTTGGTGGCAATAATCGCCAGTCCGCTTGCCATTGCTTCAACCAGCACGCGACCAAAACCTTCGTTAAGAGATGTTAATACAAATATGTCACAATCGGCGAATATCTTCGGCAAATCGGTTCGATATCCGAAAAATTTAACACTCGTCAGGTTCTTTAAACGGACAATATTTTGCGCCTCTTCCATTAACTCGCCATCGCCTATAATTTCATAGAAAATGGATAAATTAAATTCTTTTAGTAACTCGATGGCGCTCAGGAGCAAACGAAGATTTTTAACAGGCACAATTCTTCCCGCCCACACTACTTTAAGTTGTTTAGGCATGGAGATGTTGAGATTTCGGGACGGCAATTGCAAAAAGGGATCAATCCCGACGCCGCATGAAGAAACCACAAATTTTTCCGGTCGGGCAATCCTTTTCGTGATATGATCCTGCCGTCCGGCTTCCGTCAGGTTTAATATTTGGGTGGTATAGTGGGCAACCCATTTTTCCAGAAGAATGAATAAGCGGCTGATAACCGGGTTGTAGTAGCCGTAGAAAATATGACCGTGGGGCGAATGATAAATCCGGGGAACGCGGCAGATCGCCCCGGCTATTCGTCCGAGTAGTCCGGCTTTGGAGGAGTTCGTATGTAAAATATCCGGTTTAAGCCGTTTTAGCAGACGTACGATTTGAAACAGGGCGACAATATCCCGGATAGGGTGAATCGGACGAATTAAGGAATCGACGAAATATAGTGAAAAGTGCTGTTGCCGGGCATATTCGACCGGGTCCCAAAGGGGATTGGTGGTCTTTCCGGATATCAGCGTCACCGGGTAACCCCTGCGGCTGAGACCGGCGGCGAGTTGCATGGTGAGCTCCGCCGATCCGCCTCGATCCAACCGAGTGATCAACAGGATAACTTTTTGCTTTCGCTTGGATGAGCTATCCAATAGTGTCGACAACTTTCTGAATTTCTCTGATAATTCTATGATTTATCTGCGCATGCGGAGGAAGCAGTAACAGATGCTCCGCCAGATAGGTTGAATTTGGATAGGGATCGCCTTCTGCTTCATTCAATTCGGGAAATATGTGGTGAAGAGGATGGTCATACAAGGTTGTTGTTTCAATGCCAGACTGTTTTAACCTTTCAATAATTAACGAGCGTTTTTTTAGATCATCTACAATGACGGGAAACTGGTTAAACGCCACCTTTGAGCCATCCGGAAGAACGGAAATTCTGAAGCCATCTCTACCCTTGAAAACCTCAAACAGGCGAAGTCCGTTATCCACTCGTTTTTGATCCAGGTACTCAATCCGCTTCCATAAGTTTATTCCCAGTGCCGCCTGCATTTTTGTGTATTGAAATGAATCGAAGTGGGTGTGTAGAGTAGTATACTTAAATTTAGCAACAATCGGGTTTAGCAGAGTATAGGTGAGTGGTCGCACTGCCAGACTGAGGGCAACAACTTTTAAAAACATGATAAGCTGTGAATACGCCGACGGCGATGTCAATTCGCCGATATATTTATCAAAGAGTCTCGACAGGCTTGAATCTTTCCAGGTGATGATTCCGCCAGCCAGGGTGGAAACATTTTTCCCGCGATTAAGTGAGTAAAATCCAAAAGGCGCCCGTGTTCCGATGTGTTGACCGTTGACCGTTGTTCCCAGCGCCGATGCTCCGTCTTCGAGAATGAAAACGCCCGAGTCTCTGGCCAGATCCAGAAGTGATTCGACTTCGCACGGCAGCCCGAACATATGAACCGGCATAACTGCCAGAGTTTTTGGATTAAAATTTTCTGCGACTTTAGTTATATCCAGATTAAATGTAGCCGGATCAATATCCACCAACACAGGCCTTAACCCCTCTGCTTCGATCGGGAGCAAAAGAGATGGAGCGGTGTAGGCGGGCAGAATGATTTCCACCTGCTCCTCACGCTTTCGCAGCTCTTTCAGTACTTTGTAAATAATGAAATTTGCAGTTGTGCCGGAATTGACCAGGCGAAGATTAGCAACCCCAAAATATTCCTTAAGAACGTCTTCGAATTGTGAAATTACACGGCGACTTTGGATAAGACCGATCTTTGCCCGGAGTATATCGGAAAGTATATAGGGAGTTCCGGCGGTGGGCATTTTAATTTTCAGCATCTATTTCTCCAGGACTAACAAATATCCAAGCGCCAAGAATCTATTGTTTATCCCAAGGGGATGCTGGGCTATTTTTTTAACGTGGAGTTTTTTGGCGATTGGAATAAAATGTTTCCATTTATAGGCATAGGTTGAAAGGCTGCCGGTTATTAGATTGATCCGGTATTTACCTGCTAATATAGGATTATAGCCGTTGCGGTAGTCAAAAATGATAAAACCGCCGGGTTTACAGACACGATAGAGTTCGGTAATAAGCACTTCAATAAATGGCAAGGGCGCCAAATTCACAAGTGTATTTAGACAAAAAACCGATTCAAAAGTGTTGTCTGAAAAAGGTAATTGGCAACCATTCCCCCGGATAAAGCGATTAGGTTTTAAATTATTGTCCTTAAAAACGACAGCGGCATTTTTCAAAGCCGCCAAATCCAGATCAACCCCGAAGGTTGTTATCTGTTCAGGATACTTAGCCTCAGCTTCGAGTAAGAATATCCCGTTTCCGCAACCTACGTCCAGGATTTTTCCCGTAATATTTTTCAGCGTGATTAAGGCTTGGGTGCGAACAACTTTTGATATTGACGTCTGAAAAGCTTCCGGTCTGAATGAGTTTTGCAGATTAAGATCTTTCATAAATAGGGCAAAACCTTTCTGCTGATTGTTTTCCAATCGAAGGAATTCCGCACACGCTGCAAGCCATACTGTCCGATTATGTCTCTTTTAGCGCCATTTTCGATTAGTAGTCTAATTGTATTAGTTATCGCCTTCAAGTCTTTCCCGTCAATAATATAACCGGATTTTCCAGCTTCAATGGCGTCGGCGATGCCTCCGAAATTACCGGCGATTACCGGTTTGGCGCAGGCTGACGCTTCAAGAAATACGATTCCGAAGCCTTCGTAATCGCCGCGTAGTTGCTTGTTATCGGTGCTTTGCCGATTCAACAAAATAAACGTATCGGACAGGTTGTAATATTTGGGCAAATCTTCATCGGATACATAACCACAAAATATCACCTGACCCTCAACCCCCATTTCGGCGACCAATGATCGCAGATTTTGTTCTTCACGCCCCTTGCCGACAATTAAATATACGATATTTGGGAAATCATTTTTTAAATCTGCGACGGCACGAATGACAAAATCGTGCCCCTTCCTTTCGTCGAGGCGGGCGACAGTCAACAGTACAAATTTATCCTTTAAATCATACTGCTTAATCAAATCCGGATTTTTTTTCGTCGGATAAAACCGTGCTGTATCGACACCAGGAGTAATAATCTCAAATTTTCCCTCGGGGATTCCAATGGCAATAAATTCCTCCATTGTGAACCGGCTGTTCGGGATAATCTTATCTGCATTTTTAAGGAATGACCTGATACTTTTCATCATCAGTGGTTTATTCCCAAAGCGATACGTTTCCGATCCATACACATAAATGACATAGGGGATTTTAAATATTTTTTTCATAGTCCAACCGGTAATTCCCGAAGAGAGAACCTGACCGCAATGAATGATGTCAAATCTATATCTAATATGCAGCAGAATCGTCCAGAATGTGTGCAACAATGCTTTTAGAAATTTTGCCTTGGTCGAATTCCGGGTGGGTATTTTCCGGCGGATAATGTTTAGCGGTGACGATGAATCAAAATCTTGCCAGCCGCTGTCTTTTGGAGCTAAAATAAAGCAATTATCGGCCGGGAAATTTTGCCAGATTTCATTAAAGTAGGTGGCAATTCCACTGACTACCGGCGGAAAATCTCCGGGAATAAGCAGCGATTTTCGATCAGACATCCGTTTCTTTCAATGTGATATATCCGATAGCATATCCGCACAAATATAAAACCAAACTAAGCAAATAAAAAACGCGTAATGTCAAAAGCGTTTTTAATAACCGTCCGATATATGATAATATCCGGATGGTTAAAGAGCGCTTCTGTGGGACTTCATCGCCATGTTCGGTGGTTAATTCAATCACAAACTCCGGGTAAAATTTGTTCACATACGCCGCCATTTTGCCATTGCGATAAAACTGCTTCACAAATTTTCGAAAGGTTTTCGGCGGGAGGTGGTGGATGTAAAGTTCAGGCAGCACAACAACCCGGTAGCCCGCTTTGCGGATTTCCTGACGCAGATAAGGATCGAGCCCGCGAGGGATAAGTTCATTTTCGCCGCCTGTCTCAATAAAGACTTCTCTCGGAATAATGCAGCAGGGGTGCTCCGCCAGATCGCTATCCGCTATTTTAGTAACAATTGGTGAAGTTCTGCGGGGCAGCTCTTTCATCACGCGCTTTATAAACCAGGATGCGTTGTCAGGCGGAATATTCGCCACGCCCGCCATGCCGATATTTTCAGTATTGTTCATATAAAAAACCATCTTTTCGAGGAGTCCATCGCTGCCGAGTTTGGTGTCGTCATCGAAAATCAGCATATATTTGCCGGAAGCGACCGCCGCGCCGCAGTTGATTGCCCGTCCTTGCCGGGAATCGCCGATAATTAAAATTATCTCATAATTTTTGAAGGTTTGCCGGTTAATCTGTTCCAGCAGAGCAGGGAGGTAGCTGTCCCGCGTGGTGTCGATTGTCGGGATAATGATACTGACAACGGGCGAGTCGCTAAGTTCATTGCGATAGATTTCGATTTTCCCCTCGGAATTACCGTTGGGATATTTTACAAAGAGGCGCGGGATATTACCGGTAGCTGTTTTATAGAGATTCATATTCTCCCATTATTTTGTTCATAGAGTGATGAATATTTTTAAACTGTAATAATATATAGAAAAGATTGTGAGCGTACAATAGTTACGGTGTAAAGGCTAGATGAGGCGTAAAGGCGGCGTAGATTTCACCACCTGTTTTTGACTTTCTCGGCAAAACCCGGAAAATCTTTTACCAATATCTCTTTGTT
>Ga0265594_1001954_pt1 | contig 15405 bp, 19 predicted proteins | sample saktaG_11_FD_190147 | JGI IMG/M metagenome (GOLD analysis project Ga0265594, IMG submission 190147) | Saline water microbial communities from Sakinaw Lake, British Columbia, Canada - sak_2011_5_24_80m | ecosystem: Environmental > Aquatic > Non-marine Saline and Alkaline > Saline ... | reverse complement strand
TTTGTGTTTTCTCGAAACATGCGGCCCCTTTTTTAAGTTAAAAATAACACCTAAATATATGATATTACAGTGTATTATGCAATATATTTGTGCAGATTTTATGCCAGCCTTTTTAGAGTGGACTCATCTATATCATAAATAATTCCATTATCAATTCCTACATTTTCTCTGAAATCGTTAACATATAACACAATTTTATATTCAGGAATCATTGTTTTCCTTATCTTTTCATCTTCTCAATCTCTTTGAGGTCTTTAGCATATTCACTGATTTTTCGAAGTGATTTAGGTGATAGTCCTTTTATATATCTAAGTAAAATTGCTTTTTCGAAATTGCCTTCCTTAGCACCGACTAATATCTCTCTTCGAATACTCAATACTTTTGCAAATTTAGTTATGTTAGCAGGAGTTGGTAATCTTTCACCGTTTTCAAATTGTGATATTGCAACTTGAGATATTCCAACTTCATCGGCTAGCTTCTTTTGACTCCAATTCTTTGAAATGCGAACATTTTTTAGATTTTCTCCAAATTTACTCATATTTTTCCTTGCACTTAGTTATATGGTCGGTTATATTATCAATAGCAATTATGGTTATAATATAAACCATAATTAATTGTTTGTCAAGGGAAATTTAAGTTGAAAGGAGTCCGAAAATGACTAAGAAAAATAGCCAAATTAAATTTAAAATTGGTCGTGATGCAAAAACTGGAAAATTCATTCCGGTTAGAGAAGCAGAAAAAAGAAAAAGTACAACGGTTGTTGAAACCATTAAAAGAAAGAATTAGGAGGTCAAAATGAAAGACAAGAAAAAAATTACCATCCACATTAACAAAAAGGTGTTTCATCTCGAACAGGATAATATTACACCAGAAGAAATTATTTCTTTTATTGGAGAACCCAGTGATTACGAAGTGTGGAAGATTATTAAAAGCCCCGATCCCGAAGGTCAATTACCGGTTGACGATATTAGAATAGTATCTTCAATTGAAATTAAAAGTGGTAATAAATTTCGTGTTGTACCTCCAGGAACTTTTGGAAGATAATATGATTCCAGAACAAATTCTATCATCAATCGAAGAATTAAAACTTCATTATAGAGTTGACGAAATTCATGAAGGAAATCCAATCATTATTGTAATAAAGAATTTTCCTTTGCCTACGGGCTTTAAAATAGAAAAAACTGATTTATTATTAAAAATACCAATATCTTTTCCAAATGGAAAACCAGATATGTTTTGGGTTAATCCGGATGCAATTCCAAAGGCTAAGAAATTACCCTTTACACCTCAAATTGAAGCAAATCTTGGAAGACAATGGCTAAGATATTCTTGGCACCTACAAAAATGGAATCCAAATCATGATAATCTTTTTACGTTTATCGAGTTCATTGAAAGTGGTCTAAAGAAAGTCAATGGAACATGAAACATACACTAGTGATTTCAGATAATTGTTATAAGGAACTTAAGCAAGAATTACTTAAAGATGGTCATGAAGAAAATGCAGCTTTTATGCTTATTGGTATAAATAAGCAACATAAGGAAACAAAGTACCTTACACGACGAATAATTAAAATTCCAAGAAGGTATTTTAAAATAAAATCATCATACCATCTAAATATTCAATCTGAGACAATTAATGGTATTGTAAGTCTCTGTGAATCCAACGGTCTCGGGCTAGCAGTATGTCACAGCCATCCTTTTTCAACTAATTCATTGGATTATTCAAAATCAGATAATTTTGGTGAATTAAGAATTAAGAAACTCTTCGATCAAATTCTTCCTGGTAAACCATTCATTAGTATACTCATAGGTTCTAATCTAATAAAAGGAAGAATATGGTCATCAAATAAACCAAAAGATCTCAATCAAATCAATGTCATTGGTGAAAATATATGGAAAATTGAGATTGGTGGTTCCGATGTTCAAATGAATTTTGTCCAAAATATATTTGATAGACAAATATCAGCATTCGGAAGCAAAGGACAGCATTTTATACAAAACATAAAAGTAGGTATCGTGGGAGTTGGAGGAACGGGTTCTATTGTATCTGAACAACTAGTCAGATTAGGAGTAAATGATCTTGTATTGATTGACCACGATACTATTGAACCATCTAATATAACAAGGATGTACGGAACAAATATTTACGATATAAAAAAACGGCTATTTAAATCTAAAAGGAATTTAAAGGTTGATATCATTGGGAATCATCTAAAAGAGATTAATCCTAATCTTAAATTAACACTTATGAAAACTAGTGTTGTTGTATCAACTTGTGTAAATACATTATTAGATAGAGATGTAATCTTTAGTTGCACCGATGATCATTGGGGAAGATCAATATTGAACCAATTAGCCTATCAATATTTAATACCAACAATTAATATCGGTGTAAGGATTGATGCAAAAAGTGGACAATTTTCTGCTGGATCTGTGACGATACAAATATTAAGACCAGATTTACCGTGTTTATGGTGTTACAAATATTTAAAACCGGAGATAATAGCCGCTGAAAGCATGAAACCGGATGATAGGAAAAAACTTATCAGAGATAATTATGTACAGGATATTGATTTAAAAACTCCATCAGTGATTTCATATACTTCACTTGGGGGAAGTATGGGAGTCAATTTGTTTTTGAACTTAGTAACTGGATTTCTTGGTGAATATGGTTATGTCTCTTCCTTAAGATATGATATTCTAAATGGAGATATACGCAGAGGTAAAGTTGAAATTGGGGAATGCTGTATTTGCTCTAAAAATTTAGCATTTGGAGATTACAGGAAGCTCAATACAATTGATCAAAAAATCTATGATTCTATACGGTCAGAAAACCAATAATCTCATGAATTTCTGATAATACCTTTTATACGAAAAATCAAGCCTGTAAATAATTTTGTATAATTCGCCATCCCGCCGGATAGATCCTATCCTATCCATTCTTTTATGCAATCGTAAAGAGTAATTGAACTAAAAACATTGTGCCCTTTGCGTGCTTGGCGAGATAACTATTTACGAAACCACCAATCTTCAACATACAATAATATGTAACAACCCCGGACCGGCCACAGCCCGGTCCATTAACCTAAAACCCTGGAGGTATTATGACAGTCTCACGTGCTTACAATTGCAGCGACATGAAATTACTGGTCGTATGCGCCACCATCGCCGAGAGTTTCCTCGCTAACAAAGAACCCCTCATCGCCGTGCAAAGCAGCTGGGCCGATCCCTATGGCGACGATCTCAAAAATCGCATCGACGCAGCCGGTAATAAATACATCGGTATCGATTACCGCGCCGGTCTGCGAGACGCCACCCGCATTCTGCTTGACCTGCAGAAAGACGCCCTCGATAAAGTCGGTCTTTTCAAGACCCAGCTGGAGATCAATTTCGACCGGAAACGCTATGCCGAACTCCTGAAACGTTTAGGTTTCGACGCCCATTATCAAAAAGTACAAAGAAACAACCAGGAGGCGTTAATCAACCTGTTGATACAAATCCGCAAAAATCTCAAGGCATCCGTCAAAGCCGAAATCACCGCGAAAGGTATCGCCGCCACACTTCTCGACGATCTCATCGCCGCTGCCGACGCCTTGAATCAAGCCAATATACGGCAGGAAGCCCTCAAGTCCGCGACCTTTGGCGACAGTTACGAAGCCGTAACCGAATTCAACGCCATCTATAACGAAATTATGGCAATCTGCAAGGTTGCCCGGCGTGTTTTCAAGGGCGATCCTGATATAAAATTCGCTTTCAGTTTCGCCAAAGTGCTCAAAGCCCTCGGCAAATAAAAACCGCAAGAATACTCCAAATCCCAAATCCTTGTCCTGCGTAGCAGCGTATAGATGGAAGCATGGATCCAATCCCAAATCTCCAATCCCACAACTTTAAGATTTCCATTCTCCATTTTCCATCTTCCATCTTTTCCCTCCACAACTCCAACACTCCATCACTCCATTTCTCCATTCCTCCATTCTCCATTCTCCATTTTTCATTTTTCATCTTTTCCCTCCACAACTCCAACACTCCAACACTCCATCACTCCATTTCTCCATTCCTCCATTCTCCATTCTCCATTCTCCATCTTCCATCTTTTCCCTCCACAACTCCACAACTCCAGCACTCCATTTCTCCATTCCTCCATTCCTCCATTCTCCATTTTCCATCTTTTCCCTCCACAACTCCACAACTCCAACACTCCATCACTCCATTCCTCCATTTCTCCATTCTCTATTTCTCCATTTGACGCCTTCAGTTGAATAAAAAACGCTTCAGAAACTCATTTGTAGACTTCCGTTAATCATTTGTAGACATCAGAAGTTCATTTGTAGACATCAGAAACTCATTTGTAGGCTTCCGTTACTCATTTGTAGGCTTCCGTTGAACGTTTTGTGTACTCCGTTGGACGTTTGGCGTACTCCGTTGGACGTTTTGTGTACTCCGTTGAGGTTCTGCAACTTCCGTTGGACATTCGGTGTGTTTAGTTAGACGTTCGGCAACTTCCGCCGGATCGATTTTGATTTTATCGGGACTACTGTTAATACAATCAACACATTTAGAAAATGTACGGTATAGAGGGAGAGCCACACCCGGAGAAAAACCGTTAAAACGGTTTAGTAAGTCTGAATGTTTTAGGATAGCCCCCGAATTAATTCGGGGGTTACTTGTTAAATCCGGTGAAATATGAACTGTTTTAACAGTTTTCAAAAGTAATTTCCTCAACATTTTCTTAGATCGAACTCACGTTAAAATAAATTGTAATCGCTTTTTTATGCCCGGTTTTTTAACCGGGCTTTTTTTTAATTTAATTGTCGCTAAGAGCTCTATGATCTTGGAAGATTGCTAACATTCCCAGGCTGGGGACAGTGAAATAAAGAAAAAGATTTCACGTCCTAAAGGCTCGGGAATGAGCAAGGTACAGAAACCCTGAAACGAGTAAAGAGTGAATCTTTAAATCTACTCAGTAACCAAACATACAAATTACAAACAACTTTATTTTCCTTCTTTACTTTCTGTAATTGTCTCACCAGAGACTCTTCACCAGAAGTCCCGCGTGACCTGTTGGAGGAATTTGGAATTTATTTGTCTTTTGTTTATATGAAAGTCTTTGATTTAAGAACAAGGATTAACGATTAACGATTTAAGAAATTCAAAAATCTAAAATCGTTGATCGATATTCGTTAATCACGGAACTTTCATCGTTCGTTGTGATCGATAGAACATGATGGTTATTTGGGATTTTATATCTGGCATAGCCCAAAAGGACATGACCATACACCGGAGACGTGGTTTACTGATTTTTAAGAAATCGTCCATATTGTTCTGATATCCATTGCATATCGTTCCGGTAATGGTTATAATTAACCAAATGATGCATTTATTTAGACGACTATCCTGGAAATTAGCAATCGTAACCGGAATACTGGTTTGCCTGGTAATTCTGGCGCTTTCCATCCCCATTTACTGGCAAACCCGAAACACCTTAGAGGATCAATTAGCGGATCATCTGAGAACAAATATCGAAAATATCTCTGAAAAACTCGATCCGGGACTGATTGATTTTATCCAAAAATATCCCGGTTCAACGATTATCAAAGATTCACTGGCTGGGTTGCTAAATCACGAACTCCGAAAATATTCAGCCGGCGCTATATACCTGATTGACCAGCAAGATAATATTTTTCTCATCGCCGGAAACCGGGCGAGCGCAGTTCAATCATCCATGATCCATAAACATGAAATTCAAAAATCACGCGCTAAAGGGATTGCCTTCTCGCCCCTATTCAGCGACGCATCCGGGAAAACATACAAGTCGGTCTTCAAGGTGATTTATATTGAAAATGATTCTGAAATCGTAGTGGGTCTGGATGCCGACGCTCAGTTTCTAAAATATACTGTCCGGCTGCGACGGCGAATCATTTTCATCGGCATCATGGTCCTGATTTTCAGTATCATTGCCGCATCGGTTCTATCTCAAACCCTGACCCGCCCGCTGCGTCAACTGACCAAATTCGCCGAAGATATCGGCAAAGGTCGCGCCGAGATCACAAATCTTCGAAAACGTCACGATGAAATCGGTTTTCTTGGAAAGACTATGGAAAAAATGAGGAGTGAGATTAAACAACGTGAAAAGGATAATAAGCAGCTAATTGCTTCGGTAGCTCATGAGATCCGCAATCCCCTGGCAGGCATGCAGGTGAACGCCGAATTACTCATGGAAGCAGCCCAAAAATCAACCGGGGTCGATACATACTCCAAAGCCATTGCCAAAGAAATTAAAAATTTATCAAATATAGTGGAGAACTTTCTGGCATACGCCAAACCGATTGAATTTACTCGGTCGACTTATCCGTTAAAACCGATCTTTGAAGAAATTAGATCGAAGATCAAAACCGATTTTCCTGATTATCAAATGCAAATTCAGGGAAATGGAAACGCCCGGGTCCATCCGGGAAAAATCAAACATGCATTTTTTAATATTCTAAAAAACGCCTGCGAATCCTCAGCTCCGAATAAGGAAATAGTGATCTCAATTCAACAGAAAAATGAAATGTTATCAATTTCGATCCTGAATCAGGGGCTGCCGATTCCGGCTGATATACAGCCTCAGATTTTTGAGGCTTTCTTCAGCACAAAAAGCTCCGGCGTCGGTCTGGGCTTATCCATTACGAAATCTATCGTCGAGCAGCATGGCGGAAAGATTCTGCTCGCCCGCTCAGACAGCAGTGGCACGGATTTTGTCATTCAACTACCTACAGGATAGGATAAACAATGTGAAAAAGAATTACCGTATACTCGTCGTCGAAGATAGTGAATCTCTCAGAGATGGGATCGTCGCCACTCTTAAAAAAGAGGGCTATTCGGTTGATTCGGCAGTCGATGGTGAACAGGGATTGAAGAAATGCCGGGCTGAATCCTGGAATCTCCTGATCACCGATATTAAAATGCCCAAAATCGACGGGATTAAATTGTTCAAAATTGTGAAATCCCAATTCCCGGCTCTGGATGTTATCATCATTACGGCGTTTGCAACAGTCGATATTGCGGTTGATGCGATCAAGAACGGCGCCGAGGATTTTATTACCAAGCCCTTTCCACTTGCTGAACTCCGATCCAAAATCGCTTCTATCTACGAACGCTGGGCCTTCCGTCAGAAAATTACCGGCTCTGATAACGAATTAAACCGGATCATTGGTAATTCAGATGTAATCAATAAAATCCGGGCCTTTATTCAAAAAGTATCGAAATCCGACAGCCCGGTATTGATTACCGGCGAAAGCGGAACCGGCAAGGAACTCGTTGCGCAGGCTATTCACCGGCTGAGCCCGAATAAAAACGCCCCGTTTATCCCGGTCAATTGCGGCGCCCTGACGGAATCGCTGCTGGAAAGCGAGCTATTCGGGCATGAAAAAGGCGCATTCACGGGAGCGGTTCGTACGCACGCCGGGAAATTTGAACAAGCCGACGAAGGAACCCTGTTTCTGGATGAAATTGGCGACATGTCTCCTGCCCTTCAGGTAAAACTGCTCAGAGTCATCCAAACCAAACGGTTTCAGCGGGTCGGCGGAGATAAATTTATCGAGAGCGATTTCCGGCTGATTTCAGCAACCAATAAAGATCTTCAGCAGGCAGTTAACGATAAATCATTTCGTTCGGACCTGTTTTATCGCATCAATGTAATCCCACTTCACATCCCGCCTTTGCGTCAACGCAAAGAAGACATACCGTTGCTGATTGACTATATTCTCCAGAATAAAGCCCAAAAACTCCAGCGCGAAATTCCGCGTATCCAGACCAGTGTTTTACGGAAACTGCAAGCCTATTCCTGGCCGGGAAATATCCGTGAACTGGAAAATTTTATCGAACGCGCCCTGGTTTTTATCGAAGATAATCTTTTCACCGATGAGCTGTTTTCATTTACCGAGATGCCTGAATCCACGGCAAATACTCCTCCGCTCCCGAACCGGGATTTGACGGAATACATTACAAAAATTGAACGGGAAATGATCCTTAATGCGCTGAAAGATTGCCGCGGCGTCAAGCAGCGAACGGCGGATCAGCTGAATATTAAAACCAGCACGCTCTATTACAAGATAGAAAAGTATGGAATTGAAGAACATGAGTATGAGGTTTCTGCTCCTTAAAACAATAAGATGACATGGATTAAAAAATGAAGTATATAATTTCGCCGGCAGTTGTAAACAAGAAAATATTTAGTATCTGCATCATCCTGATACTGGTTTTAGTACAAAGCGGGTTCGCCGGAAACCGGATGAACGATTATCGCTCCGATCTGTCTGCAACTGTCAATAAAATTATTCAATTAAATAAACAGATTGAGAAGCTGGATGCAAAGATTACAGATATTGATGGTAAAATCAATTTTCTTGACAATCAAAAAAACCCGTCGTGGCTGAATCGCAGAAAAGTGGTCAAACTAACCGAAGAAAAGGCGGCGATTAACACTGATAGGTTGAATTATTACCGGCAGGTGTTGGAATTACAGAATTCTGCCGGAGCTACCTCCTCTGCCCTTTTTGCTTTAATCACAAACGATATGGATTCCCTGGTGACTGAATTAAATTCAGATTTACCCGTCGATCAACGGAAAGCCGGTCTGGACTATCTGATCCGGATCATCGAGCTGCGAAATTGGGTTATCGATACAAAAGCATATTATACGTATGTTGACGATGTGGCAATTCCATCAAAAATGAATATCAGTGATTTTATTCAACCGGGTAGAACAAATGTCAGATTGAAAAGCGATCTGGTTAATTTTCTGGATGAAAAAATTCAGCGGATCAGTGTAATGATCGATGCATCCCGGGAAGAAGAAGCATTACGGACAAAATTAGACCAGTTTGCACTGGAGATGACAGCCTTAGGCGGAGAAATTGACCACCAATCCTATCAATCAGGTATAAAAACAGCATCCGAACCTGAAGTAAATTTGGGCGTCTCTTTCGATAATACCGACAGCCCATTAAACAACAGGGGTTACAATAATTGGGTCTTTACAACGCAATCACTTCCGCTGGTAACACCTATTACAGAGTACGATTACCTGCCGGTAATCAAAGATCTGGAATCATCGGAACTTCCCGAATATATTTCAACGCTCGATTCGATTCGATCATATTATATAAATCAGAAACAGGAACTTCTTAACCGTTAAAAGGGGATTTCGATTCCAGTAACCGAGAAGCGATTTATAGTGCCCCACCCTATTCAACGGCGAAAATTGCCGGAATGTACATTTTATCTTATTCTTTTAATTTTCAGTACCGATGTCCTTTATTCACGAACAGTGGAAATCTCATCAATTTATGCAAAATCCGAATGTGCGATTGAGACCAATATTTTCGAACAAAAACTTGCAGACATATCGGCATTGAGTAATCACACCTGGTTTGGATTTTCACATAAACGACAATCGCGACTACAACAGCTTTATATAAATTTAATGTCGAACCTTTCACTGTATAATGAGTACAAATCTGAAAACAAAGCGATAAATATGTTGGTATTGAACCATATTTATACTCTAAGAAACCGGGTAACATTTCAATCGGATGTACGAATATTCAATAAGCAGTGGTATAACGATAATCGTGGATACACAAGCAGTTTATTCAGTTCATCAATTGGTAGCTCCCACTCAAAAATTAAAGCCCTCGTGGGTTTTGAGTATCAGTACAACGATTTCCAATCACTGCCGATATTCACTTCGGATCAGACCGGACTTTTCCTCCAATTTTATCATAACTCATCACCGAAAAAAACAACATCGGCCCGGATTTCCTATCACACCATTCGCTATTCCGAACGAACAATATACAGACCATTATCTTCCGATTCACTAAATTTACCACTTCAGAAGGATAATATGTTATTTATCCAACTGGGAAGAGAATTTCGAAAAAAAGCGATCGGAGGCATATATTTCCGCTATATGATCTTGCACTCCAACAGCGACTTTTCATCCTTTCAATCCGCTTCCGTCCGTTTTTTTAATACTCGGAAAATCGCCGGATTTTATGTGCAACTTATTGCCGAATATCAGTTCAAACAATACTCTGAGGAAAATACCAAACTGTTTACATTTTCAAATCCTGATCCCGAACAAAATATTCAAAATCAATTGTTGGTAGGATGGGAACGACCGATCACGAAGAATATATCTCTTCAAGGGAAAGTCGCCTATATAAAAAATGAAACGGTTTACAGCAATCAATATTATAATAAATGGTTCGTGTCTGCAGGGCTTCAATACCGGATTGCCAATAAGTAAATATGAGACCATAAAAGGACAATAGAGAATCCCGTCAGGTCTGAGGACCCGACGGAATAGAGCCATCACGTCTTACTCGTTACAAAGCCCCAGCTTTGTAATGAAAACTGCATCTTGTTGGCATTCCCAAGCTGGGGCTTGGGAATGAGCGTGGTATGGGAGCTTGGGAATGAGCATGGTAAAGGGGCTAGTGCCAAGCTCATCTCTACGAGAGAAATGAGCAAGTTATGATGATGGTTACCCCTGTAAAGATCATTTCTTTATAAAAAACCGTCTAATATTTAATTGATAATCTTACCCTCAGAAATCTGATATGAGTATCAGATATCTGATGCTCGTATCTACTTAATAAGCCTTTCTCCCCCCTGTAAAATAATTGGAACAGATTTTGACCTACTAAAATAAGACGATGAGCTTAAATGGAGAAAATGTGAATATTTGCAAAATGAATAATATCAATCAAAAATTTCTCGCTATCTGTTTATTGCTTTTGTTTCTAACACTAATTGCCGCCTGTGATAATGAAGAATCCAAAAGTGTTTTTATAAATAAAAATGAAATCTTCACTTTGAAATGCGGAGAGAGCGTAACAATATTTATTTCAAATATTAATTGAGAGGAGTAAAAAAATGAAAGGAAGTAAATTATTTGTCGCAACAATTGTCCTTCTCTTATATTTCACAATTGTTTTGCATGGCCAAGCTCTCCTGATCTGTACCAATTGCAATCAGGAAAATCCCATTACTAATAAATTCTGCCTTGCATGCGGCGAATCAATGGACGATGAATACAAAGCCTGGCTGACTGAAAGAAACGAGAAAAGGTATAAAGAAGAAAAGTTCATCTCCGGGCGCGTTGACCCGCCCAGACTTTTTACGATTCCAACCGCAAGAGTTCTCGGCTCAAAAGATATCAGCCTGATGGGCGGAGGCGCTTTTGGCGTAGCAGTACAGCAGTCATTTCTTGGTACTATGGGAATGGGATTGGGAAATATTGCTGAAGTTGAATTCAGTACAGTCGGACTGATCAACAACATTTCCCAAGGCTCACCTGCGGTATCTACTTCGGCATTTAAAATCCAACTAATCCCGGAAAATCTATTCGGTTGGCGTTTTTTTCCTACTTTAGCTGTTTCTATTCGAAGTTCAGCCGATTGGAAAGATGTCAGAAGCGATTGGAGAGCGTTGAACTCTAATAAAGATTTTTACGTTTACAACGAATATACTCAAAGCAGTGCATGCGCGGTGAGTTCAATAGGATATAATACGCGATTTACAATAATGTACGGAGTCGCTACACTTCCTTTGGGTCCAATAAAAATTCATTCCGGTCTTACGTTAACCGATATTCGGGTTAAGGATATGGCTGTTGATTATATCTGGCAGGAAGATAATGATGTTCCGGAAGAAAGACAGAAAAATCTGATCGGCGGTTTTGCAGGGTTTGAAATCGAATATAATCCACAAACAAAACTGATGGTTGAAATAAAAACAGATTCCAAACACGAATATAATATGGAGACAAAAGAGATTGAGGTTTCTGGGACCTATGTGGCTATCGGCGGCGTCCGATTCTTCTTTACAAAATGGCTTTCGATAGATACCGGTGTTTTGTATCAGTCCAATGACAAAGGTATTGCTGACTCTCAGATAAAGCTGGGTTTGAATCTTTTTGTGCCTACAGGAAGTATATCTGATTATGTTAAAACATCTGTAAAACGAAAAATAAGCAAGGAGTAATGACGATGCAGAAACTATTAAATTTTATAATCGTAACGACAATTTGCATAATGTCTATTAATTGTTCGAATAGTTCTACAAACGCAGATATAAGGGCTATCCGCGATTTAACTTATTCTGAAGTTGAATTAAAAGAATCAAGTAATCAATTCGGGCTGAAATTGTTCGGGAAAATCGTTGAGACCGAACAGAATAAAAATATTTTTATTTCACCGCTGAGCGTTTCAATGGCTCTCGGTATGACATACAACGGCGCAGCGGGCACTACCTTAGAGGCAATGCACGAAACCCTTGAATATGGTGATTTAACAATCCAAGAGGTGAATGAATCCTACCGGAGCTTAATTGAATTATTAACCGAACTCGATCCAAAGGTGATTTTCGATATTGCCAATTCCATCTGGTACCGTGAAGGATTTACGGTGGAAAATGATTTTCTGACAACTAATCGGGATTATTTCGATGCAATCGTAGAAGCCCTTGACTTCAACCGAAGTGACGCAGCCGATATTATTAACGCATGGGTTGATGAAAATACAAACGGCAAAATTGATAAAATCGTCGATTCGCCGATCGATCCGCTCACTGTAATGTTTCTTATCAATGCAATTTACTTTAAAGGCACCTGGACTTATGAATTCGATGAGGAAAATACTACCGATGACGTTTTCTATCTTTCAGATGGCTCGGAAAAAGAGTGCAAAATGATGAGCCACCAATGCAATCATAATTATTTTGAGAATGAACAGATTCAGGCAATCGATCTACCTTACGGCGACGCCGACTTCAGTATGACAATTCTACTCCCAAAACCGGAAGTCAATATCGATTCACTAATCGCTCAGATGAATAATGAAACCTGGAATTCCTGGCTCGGCAGTTTTTCAGAACAGGAAGTAAATTTTTATCTGCCAAAATTCAAACTCGAATATGAAATATCGCTAAATGACGTACTCTCCGCACTCGGAATGTCTATCGCTTTTGATCAAGGTCAAGCAGATTTCACTAATATTAATAGCAACGGTGGATTATTTATCAGCAACGTAAAACATAAAACTTTCGTCAAGGTCAACGAAGAAGGCACTGAAGCAGCAGCAGTGACTTCAGTTGAAATTGGCCGGACCTCTATCGGCAGTGGTATTACGATGAATATAAATCGCCCTTTCATCTTCGCTATTCATGAGCAACGTTCCGGCACGATACTTTTTATAGGGAAAATTGTTGAACCGGAATGGGAAGATTAAAAAAACCAATTTTCAGCGGAGCGAAAAATGAATGAATGTTTATTGCAGGTTAATAATATGTTAGACCATATATTGGAGAAACTCGTGAAAATTAAAACAATGATAATGCTGATAATAATTTCAAGCATCACTTTGGCATATTCATCGGAATCATTCAATATTGAAATCCGGCCAATGGTATGCCAGTATATATATAAAACATCGGAACCCCTAATTATTATGACATACCCTGAGTATTATTTAACCTATAAAAGAACTCAGCAGGAAATATATTTGTATGGATCAGAATTTTCTATTTCAGGAATAAAGCATATTCCTATCAATATTGGAATAGGGTTTTTCTATGGGGATAAAAATCCTATTTATTCAGATGATCATCCAGGTTCTGTTTTAGATGGAATAAACATAAGACTTTATTTATTTGATGCATTTTGCGAATATCAAAGGAAAATAATTGGTATAATCGATGGTAGTATTAGTATGAAGATAGCAGCTCCATATATAAAATATGATAATGAATTAACGAAAAATTATACAGTTAACTTTTGTCCCAAAATAGATGTAATTTTTGCAAAATGGTTATCATTTAATTGTAGTTTAGATTATAGAATAAATGATTTAAAATACAAAAAGATTTATGTTTGCTATGACGCAGAGGGAGATCAAGATGCCTACAAATTATATTCAACAGTAATGATTGATAATTTGAGTTATCAATTAGGATTATCATTTAATTTTTAGATCAAGTGAAATAGTAATTTGGTCTAATCATTGTGTAGATAATGCTAAAAACTCTGAGATGGATTTGAAGTTAAACGATTTTATTGAGGATAAACGTAACGATGATAGAATTTATTCTGTATTACAGGAATATGATAAAATTGTTCAATAAAAACATTACCATCATATATGGTAGCCAGTAAAAAGAGGTTTTTATGAAGATGTATATGTTTATCGTAATAGTTCTATTTGTTATAATAAACAGTTGCAGCAATTTATTTAAATCTGAAATAGATTATTCATCAAAATACTTTCCATTAAATGAAGGTAACATCTGGTACTATGATTCTCCTGAACCTGAAACAAATCCTTGGGCGATTAGAAAAATAAATGACTCATTTTCAAGAGATGGTAAAATATATTATAATTGGACCTACGGAGAAGGATTAGATATATGCTATAAAGTTCGTGCTGATAAAGATGGTAATATTTTATTATTAAGTGATGATCCTGAATATCTCTGGTTCGACTTTTCTCAAGATAGTGGATCAACATATATATTTGGTAAAGGCACATACTTTGGTGAGAACTCTTACCAATACAATGTTCATGTTAGTACAAATCGGACAATAGAAGTACCAGCAAGGGTATTCAATAGCTGTATTGTATTATTTTTTGATATTCCTCAAATAAAAGACGAAGAAATATTCTATACATTCGCACCAAATATTGGTGTAATTAATATTGTATATAATGGTTGGTCATCTATTAGTTTGACAAAAGCATTAATAGATGGAAATCAAGTGGGAGATTGGGAATAAATTTTAGCTAACCATTATGTTTTAAGGAATAATATGAAAAACAGAATATATGGAACGTTTGGTCTTTCTAAAGTATGTTGTGATCAATTTATTTTTATACTTTATCAAGATAAGGATAATAAAAAAAGATGCGATACCTTATGTCAAGTCCACTAATAGATATTTTCAATACACTTTTAATCTTTTTAATTGGACGTAACATAAGGTGGGCATATAACTTTTTTGGTTCTTCTGAGAATTGAGTGGGTGGGTTAATGTCCAATATCCAACACGGAATTTCCAAATATGAAGGAAATAGAAAAAAGGATGAACGAAAAAGAAATTGGAACGATAGCAACATAAATACCTGGATATTGGATATTCCGTGTTGGATATTGGGTATTCAGATTATTTATATGTTGTATGTCGACCCGCTAAAAAATAGAAGGAACCATTTTTTTAAAACATGATTGAGATTATTTTCATAAATTTAGGTTCTTTCGTAATCATGTTGCAAGTCTAGGATTTAAGAGTCCACAATGTTGATGTATTTTTAACCTAAAATAGTAAATATCTTTATAGCCATAAGCCATTCTTTTAAGCCTTTT
>Ga0265594_1001953_pt1 | contig 15410 bp, 9 predicted proteins | sample saktaG_11_FD_190147 | JGI IMG/M metagenome (GOLD analysis project Ga0265594, IMG submission 190147) | Saline water microbial communities from Sakinaw Lake, British Columbia, Canada - sak_2011_5_24_80m | ecosystem: Environmental > Aquatic > Non-marine Saline and Alkaline > Saline ... | reverse complement strand
TCGAAGAAGCTGAAGTTCAGGCAGCCGATGTAGGCGTGCTCCGCCCCGACACCAGCTGAAACGGTAGAAATAGCGAGGAGATCACGCGGGGAATCTGATGCGGCAAACTGGTGTAGCAGCTTCTCCGCGAGAACATGCGTGTTCACATCAGGCTCGGTCGACTCGAGGATCTCCACTGTTCCTGCATCCCCGTCGATGAATACGATGACATCCTTGTCGCTCTTCCCCTGGATCTCGAGGGAGTCCCATCCGGAGAACTTGAGGTACGGGCCGAAGTATCCACCGACGTTAGAGTCGATCACGCTTCCCGTCGTGGGAGAGAGGCTGACCACAAGCGACTTCCCCGCGCCAGGATAGGTGGTGATGCCCCCGATCGGCCCTGCCCCGATCACGATCTCGTTCTCTGGATCGTTCCACTTTGTATCCTTCGTAACCGCGTTCCACAGGCGCCACAAGCCAAACCCACGCCCCCCGATGAACTTCTCTTTCATCATCTCGGTCACCGGGCGAGCCTCGATCTTCCCCGTTCCGATGTTCACATACAGTGTCTGATTCGCGTATCCACGCTTCAGATGCACCGGCTCATACGACATCTGAGAAATGACCCTATACCCCTCACGTTCTGCCATCGATCCCTCCTCTCATTCTTCACTGAAGTTCCTGAGATTTTGTTATTCACTACGAGTGATGAGTTTAGGAAACAAGGGCAAGAATCGCAACCAGGAGGGGAGTTGAAGAACACCTACAGACTTCCGATAGACTCTGTGGCGCCTGCGCCCACGTGGATGTTCACCCGCGGTAAAGAGGACATCTCAGCGCCCAGCGGTCTGGACCCCTCTCTCCGCGGGAGATCTTGTGGACAAACAGGGTAATCACTCGATGCGCTTCTCCCTTAATTTTGGCCAACTTATCCTAAAAGGCAGTGGCCTAGCAAAGCGCTTTCATAAATTGACGTGGTTCTCCACGTTTTCGATCTCGTCATCTGTGATCCCAATATAGCGGCGGGTCACCGCCGGTGTGGCATGGCCAAGCTTGGCCTGGATGAGCTCGATCGTGATCCCGTGGTAGCGGCGGGCCATATACCCCCAGGTCTTACGCAGGGTGTGAGCCCCGTAGTGGCCCTGGGTGAGGCCCACCGTCCAGCACCACTTGTTAATCAGTCTCCACACCTGTGTGCGGTCGAGGGGGCGCCCGCTGCGCATGGAGGGAAAGAGTGGGGTGTCAAGGTTCATTGTCGGAATCTTAGCAAAATAAAACCTAAGAGCCTCTTGGGCTGCCTGGTTGAGCTTGATGCGCTTGGCTTTACCGGTCTTCCGCTCTCGGACATGGATGAACTCCACGATCTTCTCTTGCTTGTCTACGACATCGCCTACCCGCAGGGACAGGAGGTCCCCAATCCGAAGGGCGGTGTTCAGCCCCATCACGAACAGGAGATAGTTCCTCGGGTGGTCCTGGTCCCGCAGCATCTTCTTGATCGCGGCCACCTTCCGCGGGTCCCGGATCGGCTCCACCTGCTCCATTTCTCCCCCTATGCGAGTTGTGAGTGCAACACAAGTTTATATTATGGTAAACGTTGAGCTTTTTAGCAAAAAACTCTGGTAGGAGAGGAGAAATATGGAATGGTGATTAGGGAAAGAGTTAGCCTATCCCGCTTATGGAATACCTCAACACAAGGGCTCTTGTGTTGAGGTAAAACCCTCTTTCTATATTATTATTCCTAAGTTGGTAGGTTTTTAGCCTGCTGAAGAACGTCCCTCCTTCATCCCAAATGGCCAATAATTCTTTTCTAGCAATATTCCCAATTTTACTACTTTACAAAGATTTTTACAAATCATGCGAGGCGATATGCGTAAGCTGCTTTAAGTTCTTATTAGAACGCATCACCTTCTCTGTGACTTTACCCTCTCCGACCGCGGTGATCTACTTGAAGAAGGATCTGCCCTGTTACAGCTCGCCTTGTTGGGCTAAGTCAGTGCCGACTGGGCACTAGCCCCGGGAATAGGCCCTGTGAAGCACCCCGGTGATGTAAGATTTACCCCGTGAAATAGGATTTCATGGGGCAAGCAGGGCAAGAGGCTTCACGGGCTAAAGATTCCATCGGGCAGGCGGGTGGTAACGATCTCTTGGCCCCTTGCGTCCTTACCTCAACACAAGAGCCCTTGTGTTGAGCAAAACTCCGCGCTAATGCGTCTCCAGGTCTTGGGGTTGACACGTTAGCTGTGAAACTAGAAGAATAGGGAGGTGGTCAATAGCGAGAAAATTCCGGGTGAACCGATCGTAAATGCGGGGTGCAAAACCAGGGGCCCTCCATTAGGCGTCGAAACAAGGGCTTTCAAATCCCAAACCGAAGGCCTGGCACCTTAAGAGGATAACCCAATTACCAGTAAGGAGGTAACAAAAATGAAAAAGAGAATGCTTATTCTTGGAGTGGCAATCGTGGTTGTCTCGCTGCTCTCAACGGGTGCGTTTGCTACTTTCGCTTACAACAACACTGATAGCGTCGGGATATCCCTGACGATCCCATCGATCCAGGTTTTGGATATGGGAGCGTCGGACAACGACATCACGTGGGTCGAAATTACGGCGGCGGATCTCGATAATGGCTACATCGTAAGGAACTCTGCCACCTCGTTCACCGTGGACAGCAACGATCCCCTCGGCTTCGAAGTGATCGTAGCGGCCCAGACGACGAGCTTCACCGCGATAGGTAGCGGAAGCCTGGCCATAAGCAACCTTAAATGGAAGAGCAACCTGGTTAGCAAGGGCACCTTTACAACCAACCCTACTGTCCAAGCGGCCTGGATACCGTTTTCGGACGTCGATGGCTCCTGTAGTACAGATGTTGCAGAATCAGCCGCTAGTGAACAGGGCTCGGACTGCGTGATCATGCTGGACTACAAGGTAACCATTGACTGGGCGACCGTTGCCGATACGTATAGCACTACGCTCACCTTCACGTTACAATCAAAGGTCTAAAGGTAGCGGCGGTCTATAATCAATAACGGAAGACCCGCGGCTTCTCTTGCGGGCCTTCCTTCTTTAGTGAGGAAAGGTGGTGGTGGTGGCGAAAAAGGCAGTGGTCCTTCTCAGCATGGTAGCTATCTTGCTCTGTATTACATACATATCGCTTGGCCAGGTGGCGATTCTTGCAACCTCGATTTTTCTGCAGGTACCGGCCGGGGAGAGTAGCGAGGTCAGCTTCGCCGTAGAGAACGTAGGGGAGGAGGAGCCCGCAACTTTGACCCTTTACCTCGGCGATTGGAGCCAAGAGAGGGATGGAGATCGTCAGTACCTCCCCCCGGAAACCCTCTCCAACTCCTGTGCTAAGTGGATAGAACTCTCCCGAACACAGCTTGAGCTTCCGGCAGGGGAATCGACCGACGTTAGCTTTACCGTAACGGTTCCGAGCGAAGCCGCGGGGAGCTACTGGGCGGTGCTGTTCGTCCAAATTGAACCGGGGCCGGTAACGACTGAAGCCCCGGAGACAGAGACTGGACGTGTTGTTGGGATCAGGGAGGTGTGGCGTCAAGCCGTACAGATCTACCAGACAGTCCCTGGGACGGAAGAGCCCAATGCAACGATCAACAGTCTGGGAGCCAAGATAGATCGAAACAGCGGCTTAGTCAATATTGATCTTGATTTTGAGAATACCGGAAACACAATCTTGCGTGACGTCGTAGGATCGATCGACCTCATCGATCAGACCGGTGAGGTCGCTGACACTGTAGCTATTCCAAAGTTTATGATACTGCCTGGATCAACCAGGGTCTTCGATCTTAAATCGAATAAAGAGCTCGCTCCTGGGGTGTACATTGCCCGGGCAGGAGTCAATTACGGAGAGGCTCTGGCCTCGGCGCAGCGCGCGTTCATGGTCAAGAAATAGGAAACTTTTGCTTCACACCATTGTCTTGGCGAAATGCCGTTATAAGTGTAATCTTACCTTGTGAATCGTGATATACGTTACAGACAGGTTGGCGAGATCGGGGAACCGGCCGGTTGTGTCTCTGGTTTATGTAGGATCTTTGAGATGCAGACCCCAGTCAGGCTTATCGGCGTCCTTATTTTTTCTCTTTTATTGTTCACTCAGTCCGTTTTCTCGGACCAAGTGTCGAACGCTACCTACGCGGTTGATCTGAGCACGCTATCAACGCCCAAGGCGACCCCACCGAAAGGACTTGCCACACACGTCTTCTTGCTGGCAAATCGAGGCAGCGTGGAGGACACCTACACGCTTGACCTCACGTGCTCCGCAGGGTGGGAAGTGGTGGCCGACCTTGCGCCGATCACCCTCGCCCCGGGAGAAGAGATGCCGATCTTCGTAACCCTGTCCATTCCTGCTATCGCCGCTGCCGGAGAATATCACCTCGTGCTCAGGGCGAACTCGCAAGGGGACCCACAGGTAAGCGCCGAGGCCACAGCCTTGGTGAGCGTTACCGCTGTCTTTGCTGTTAGGGTAGAGGTCCCCACCCTGGAGCCCGCCCGCGCCGGGAGCGATACCACCTATCGGTTTACAGTCATTAACCTGGGAAACACCACCGACACATTTGAGGTCAGTGTTAGCGCTCTCCACAAGTGGGAGATCGTCCTCTCCGAGGAGAAGATCACCCTAGGGCCTGGGGAGCGGGCTGAGCTAACAGCGACCCTGCGCGCCCCAGAGGAGGTAGTCAAGCAGACAAAGGATTATCTGCACTTTAGGGCAGCCTCGCGAAAAGCGGAGGCCTCGAAGCACGTCCTGATTGAGGTCCTACCAAGGCCGCGAGAGGAAGTAGGGACGATCTACAAGGAAGTCCCCGGGCAGTTATCCTGGAAGACCATCGCCTCGGGCGATATTGAGACCGAGGTAGGAATAAGCGTTGCGGGCACGCTAGAAGGTGCTGATTGGTTCGCGCTTGATCTTGGCATTTCCAACGTGATAACTTTCGAGCCGCCGAATCTTTTTGCCATCTTGGCTGAGATCATCACTTGGAATCCCACCTTGAACCGCTTCGACTACGGATCGAGCTGGGGGACGCTTAGCCTGGGAAACGTCTCCATGACCCTTTCCAGCCTCTCGCGAAAGGTGAACGGGAGGGGAGGGATGCTGCTCCTTTCACAAGACCCCCTATCTCTCAACCTCTATCTCGCTCAGGGCACTTTGGGGACGGATATAGCGTGGAATATCGTAAAGGAGAAAAATCTCACGTCTACAATAGGGTTTGGAAGCCTTGTGAATATGACAGAGTCGTGGGGGGATCTTGGGATCATGCATTCTGTGGGATACAAAACCACCCTCGACGATTCACTCCATCTTGATGGGGCAGCAACGTCCAAAATAGGCTTGCTTAAGGGGGTAGACGTCAGCAATGTCTGGGTCGACTTCCTTGGTGGAGGCGGAATGGGCGATGGAGAAGGGAATACGGTTGCTGTTTCCTATGACTATGACAATGAGAGCATATTCCACCTGTGGGGCGATGGAGTCGCCCGATTGAAGGCAGGACAAACGTTGGGACTCTGGACAGTAGCGGAAAAATTGGGGCTAAGCCACAGTGAATCCACCTATGATACGTCATTTTCTTTGGATACCTTGCTTGATCTAACGGATTTCTCTCTTGCTGCGGGATATCAGTGGATCGGCCCGGATTTCCTCGGTGACGATAAAGACAAGAAAGGCGTCTACTTGAAGGTTCACGCATTGCCCATCCCAAAACAGCTATCGGTCAGCGCTAACTGTCAGATCTATCACGACAACTTGCTGAATCTTGATCCTGATAGCCTCACCACGACGACGGCCATGCTTTGCTTCGGTTTCGGTCTCCGCTTAAGCGGGCTGCCAACACTGAATGGTTCGTTTAGCTGGAGCGGTGACAAGACGTTGGGAGAATCACCGGAAGACGAATCCTTGAAGAGCGAGGGAAGCATTGGGGTGGGCATCTACGACTACCTCCCGCCGATCCGTTACTCCATGGCCGGTGAGTGGGGTCGTTTAATCGATACCGAAGAGGGAACGCAGGTCGATTTTGCCCGCTATCGGGCGAGCGTGTATGGCCGTACAGAGCGGTCGTTTGTATGGGCGGGAATTGCGGCGGGCACAAGATACCTGGAGGAAGGAGAAAGCTTTCTAGGTGGTGGAATAGGGATGCGTTATCGACTTACGCCGAAGCTCTGGGGGATGATTTGTCTTGAAGGTGACGAAAGTGGCAGTACTCTTTCCTTTGGACTGAGCTATCGGATCGCCACTGCGACGACGTTCTCCATCAATTGGAAGAGGCATGATATCAGCCGTGTGGGAGCAAGCCAGACGATAGAGCTTTCCTTTGACCGGGGACTCGATTTTAACGTTCCCCTACCGTGGATAAAGGTGAAGGGGATTATTGAAGGAGTCGTGTTTGAAGATGAGAATGGAAATGGTGTCCACGACAGTGGCGAGGTGGGAGTAGGCGATGTTATCCTGTGGGCAAACGACTTCCAAACGATCACCGCAAAGGACGGAGTGTTCAGGTTCCCCGCCCTGGAGCCGGGGGATTACAAGCTCTGGCTGGTACGCCTTCCCCCTGGTCTGGTCTGTAATCTGCCTTTGCCGCGGCGATTCAGCCTGGAGGCAGGGGAGACTACCACACTCGACATTCCGTTGAGTAAGCCGGGTAAGATCCACGTCCTTGTCTTTAACGACGAGAACGAGAATGGAAAGAAAGACCCTGAAGAGGGCGGCCTCGCCTACGTCGAGGTGAGCCTCGTGAGCGCGACCTTCCCCACGCAGGGCCAATCGACCGCTTCGGATGGGAGCTTTACCTTCGCTAAACTTGTCCCTGGAGAGTACACGGCGAGATTGGATACAAGGACCCTCCCATCGGCGTTTCATCTGACGACTCCCCAAGAGCTTGCGATCGTCCTGAGCCCGGATGAGGAGATTGCGATAGAGTTTGGCGCTTACAGAAAGGTGGTCATAGAGCGCATGCCGCCAACGGCCGAGTTCTTCTGGGACCCGGAAGAGCCAACGGCCCAGGATGAAATCCAGCTTGAGGACTGGTCTATGGTTGTTGAGGGGGAGATCGTAAATTGGGAATGGAGCTTTGGGGATGGTGCTACATCAACCAAGCAGAATCCCACACACATATATAGTGAGCCAGGCACCTATAAGGTAACATTGACGGTCACCGATGATGCTGGCCTTACAGACGTGATCACCTATGAGATTGTGGTCTCCGATTAAGTTAGCGGATCTCCCGCTCCCCGGGCGGGAGGGGATTAAAGGGAGGGGGAGATCCACCCTCACCTCACCTCTCCCTTCAAGGGAGAGGAAACCCTTCTCCCTCCCCTGGCGGGAGGGAGTTAGAGGGAGGGGGCTGCTTGAGGTGAAAGGTGAGGAAAAGGAAAGCGCAAATAACCTTCGCTCGTGAGCTTCGTCAGCGACAAACAGATGCGGAAAGAGCTCTCTGGACGAGGCTAAGGAGCAAACAATTGGAGGGCGTGAAATTCCGAAGGCAACAGCCACTGGGCCCATACATCGTCGATTTCGCAAGTTTTGAAAAGAGACTCATAATCGAGGTTGATGGTGGTCAACATAACGACCCCTCACCCTGCCCTCTCCCTCAAGGGGAGAGGGAACAGGGAGAGGGTAGAGTGAGGGGAGATGAGGAGAGGACAAGGTGGCTGAACGGAAAGGGTTACCGGGTACTGAGGTTTTGGAATAATGAGGTTCTGCTGAACATGGAGGGTGTCCTGGAAAGGATAAGAGAGGCTTTAAGATGAGGGTTTCAGCCTCTCCCCTCACTTCCATCTCACCCTCACCTAACCTCTCCCTTCTCGCCCCGTGTAGTAGTGGAGCTTACTACACAGGGCAAGGGAGAGGAAATAAAGGAGAGGAGACCTCCTCCCTTCAAGGGAGAGGAAATAAGGGGAGAGGAGAAAGTTTCCCTTTCCTGGTGGGAGGGAGTTAGAGGGAGGGGGTTGTGCGATGATTTTTGCAAGATACTATAATGATTACCGGAGGATTAGATTGTTATGATAAAAGGTAGGGGTAAAGGGGTTTTAGCTCTTGCGGTGGTATTGCTGGTTGGCTTTTGGCTCTTTGCCGGTCTGGCAGAGGCGGGAGTCAATTTGACTCCCAAGGCGATCCTCAAAGACATCACCCCGGAGGATAACTCTTTCTCCTACACCCTTGCTTACGTCGCAGAGCCTGAGGATGATCCGATCACGGTTAAGGTCTTTGCGACCGGCTTGTCCGTTGACCCGATCGGACATCCCACCCCCATCGAGTCCGAAGAGGAACTCAAGGCCGCGGCAAGCCTATTCAGAATTGAACCTAACCAGTTCACACTGGCGCCAGGGGTATCGCAAGAGATACAGGTGCAAGTGACCCTGCCGGAGGGTCTCCAAGGCGGCATCTACAAGATGTTCGTCTTCGAGATCGAGGGGCTTCATGTTGAAACAGTGGGGCCAACCCCGCAGCGGGTGCGTCTCACCTCCCCGGTCATGCTCGTTATTCCAGGGCCATTTGAGAGAGCAGGGGAGATCGTCGGGTTGCATGTCCGCCAGGAAGGCCCAGGGAAAGTCATCGTGGTTGAGATGGACCTCAAGAACACGGGGAACGTTCACTTCTCCCCCGGAGGAACAGTCATGATCGCAGACAGTGAAGGGCGCGAGATCGCACAGGTTCCTATCGCTCCTCACACCGCCTTCCCAGGTTGCGTGCGCCGGCTGGAGGCAAGATGGAAACCAGAGGGCTTGGCTGAGGGGAATTACAGCATAAACGTAGCGATACAGGTACCCGGGGGACATCCGGTGACCGCATCGAAGACGATCTCATTCGTCTCTTCGGATACCATCGGCGTGCAGGAGGCGAAACTGTTGAGGTTTTCCATCCCACAAGCCGAGGTGGATGAGCCGATCGTCTTTTGCTACTTAATCCTCAACCGAGGGAACGTGCCATTCCTTCTGCGAGGAACGCTCAAGCTCCTGGACCGAGACAAACGGCTCATGGGCGAAGTTCCACTGCCTCAGGGAACACTGGAACTCGGGCAAGAAAAGCGGTTCACGGCAACCTGGAAGGATGGGCTTTCACCTGGTCTCTATACTTCTAAGCTGGAGGTTTCACCTGAGGAAGATAAACATGGTGGGGCGGGAACCATAACCGCTGAGAAGTGGTTCATCGTCGCCCAGAGAGACCGCGAGTGCAGGGGGAAGATTTTGGAATTCGTCATCACTCCAGGATCTCCAAACGCGCCATTGATCGGCAGGTTAGTCGTTGAAAATACCGGGAAATCCCCGCTCACTGTTGAAGGATTCGTCAACCTGACAGACAAGGACGGGAAAACGGCCGACCAGATACTTGTCGAACAAGCAACGATTCCTCCCGGAGAAAGTAGAGACGTGGGGGGGCTATGGCACGCTCTTCTCTTAGCGGGATCCTACAGGGCCGATGCCACGCTTATATGCGATAACAAGGCAGCGATCGAAGGTTCAGCGGCCTTCACGATCGCCGCTCCAGAAGGTGGAAGCTTGCAGGAGTTAAGGATCGTCTCATTCTCAGTTGGAGACGCAGTGGCAGACGAACAGATCGATTTTAACTACTGCATCTCCAACCAGGGGGCTGTCCCGCTCTCATTCCAGCCCGTGATAAGAATCATCGATGCCCAGTCGAACGTTGTGAGAGAGGTAACCGGTAAGCAAGCCGAACTGTCAGCGCTCGCGGCTGAGGAGTTCAGCGCTACATTGGAATCGGGCCTTCCTGCAGGTGCCTATACCGCTGTCCTCGAACTTAAGTATGGTGAAGAAGATTCTCCGTGGACAGAGAGCGTCGAAGAAGCACAGAGTTTCAGCGTCTCTGCCAAGATTGGTGAAATCGTCGAGTTTCTCATCGAACAGGTTGAGGGTCGGCTGATCCCCCGACTGACGTTCAAGAATCTTTCGAGTGCCTCCATGGTAGTGGAGGGACTGATCAACGTAATCGACGCTGAAGAGGGGGTAATGGGGCAGATTATCATTGAGAGAACGTCCGTCCGCGCCGAAAAGACGATGGTGCTACGGTCGATGAATATGCTCGGGAAAAGCGGCGAGTATCGTCTCGCGCCCGGTAAGTACGTTGCCGAAGTGGACTTGCTCTACCAAACCGGTGACGGAAGGGTAGAAACCCTCCACTCGCAAACTGAACTTTCGCTCTCGCAAGATGCTACTATCGCCCTTCCCGGGCAGAGTCTTAACACGTGGATCATTCTTGCAATGGCAATAGCGCTTTTGTCGATCGTGACAGTGGTGATTGCTGTAATCGTCAAGAAGAGGGAAAGATAATCAGCCAAGCAACCGGGGCACGCTTCAAGTTCATGAGCTCGGTTGAAGCGTATATGTAAGGGTAATAGTATAGGTGTCAGGAGAATCGTGCCAGTTGAGGGCAATCTTATGGTCGACCATGACCACGCAGTCGGCGCCCGCCTCTGTCGTCGTCGCTATCTTGCTGGCACAAGCTCCGGTCGCCGCGTCAAAGGTCACCCATTCAACCTCCTGAACTGTGGGGGCTGTAGCAAGAGAACCTTTGTCCACAACGTGACTCTTCCAGTAGAGGTCGGTGACAGGTAGACCGTATTGTCCCTTCCCTGGAGTTGCTGTGAAGTAATGCACCCCCCCACTCACTTCATCGCCGCTTGTTGCTACGATGACTTCCCACCCTATATTACTTCCCACAACAAACGAAGTCGCTGCCGAGCTCAATACATACCCTCTGTCTAGGTCAGCTGCTGTAACCTTTACCCACTGCATCTGGTCCTCTGTGAGATCCAAAGATTGGATAGTGGGATTGGTTATAGTTATCACTACGTTCTCGCTCTCAGTCCCCAATTGGTAGGTCGGCGTGATCTGATAGTCTCCTGGAGGGTCCTTCCAATCGAAATCAATTCGGTAATCCATGAGAAACTGGCCGTCCTTGCCGGGCGATCCGGAAGCCACGGCTACAGAGCCGGTGGTAAGCGAGGTCCAGGTGTCAGGAGTCGTGACGGTGCTCGCCATTGTCCCTGAGGTGACGCAGTGGCTTTTCCATTTGAAGTCTCCTAGCGTAATGTTGGCTCCGATTGGGACGGAGTCCCAACCACTGGGTGCTGATACTGTCGTCTCCCAGTCCTCGTTACTGCTAACGACAAGCGAAGTAGCTGCCGATCTTGCCAGATATGCGCGGTTAAGGTCAGCGGCAGTAGGCTGTACCCACGCAAAACTCCCTGTCATATCCAGCCTCTGCGTGGCGGGAACATCAAGTGTTATGTCCTGCGTTTCTGTGTCCGGTGTACCATCCGTCCCGTCATAGGTCAACGTAATGGCGTATGTGCCCGGCTGATCGTGCCAATCAAGCTTAATTCTATAGTCCATAAGAAACTGGGCATTCTCTCCCGCGCTTCCTGAGGCCACCGATTGCGTCTGGGTGCTGAGTGGCTGCCAGGCGTCATGATAGGTTGTAACAGTGGTCATAGTACCCTGGGTTGTACAGTAGCTTTTCCATTCAAAATCACTTACTGGTTTGTCGCTACTCGCGCCATCACGGGTCCAACCATTGCCAGAGATTGCAACATCCCATGGATCGGTGCTGCTAACGGTGAAGGAAGTGGCGGACGATCTTACGGTATAACCGGCATCAAGATTGGGAGGCTGCGGGGGCATCCATTGAATAGAGGCCGGAGAAAAATCCAGCAGTTGAACACTATAACCTGTACAGGTAACCAGCAACACTATGATGAGCGCTTGTACAATGGTTCTCTTCACCTACACCATCCCCCCTGGCTGACTTGCTCCCATCTCTTACACCTGGTTTCGCTTCTTAGACACGGGGTTAGTATACCACAACCTCACCCTGCACAGTAATCCTTCCCTCCAGCGAAAGGGGCCAAAGCCTAAGGACATGCTACACCTTGGTTGCAGCCGATATTCCCCCACGGGCCTCCCATCGGTCCTTCTCTGAAGTTGACAATTCAGTAACCATCAGATTTAAGGTAAAGGTGGTGCGATGATCCTTATTCGAAGGTTGTTTCTCTTTCTCTTCGCGATTGTCATTGTCGCAAGTGCGACCACTCTTGCCCAATCACAGACCCTAGTTCGGCTTGTGGGTGGCGAGATGAAGGTTGGAGAAACCGATTTACTCGCTTTGCAACTGGTGCACGCACCACAAGGAATCTGGCTCTTGGAAGGTAGAATTCTTCTCGATAGCGAGGGCGCGACAATCGTTGGGCTCAACTCCTCTTTCAAACTGGAGATCCTGGATCACACCGACCGAGATATCCGCTTCCGGTGGGGAGACCTCCGTAATGAGGTGAAAGCGGGAGCAACAGATATCGACCTTCTTCAGGTAGAGGTGCGGGCAACCTCACCTGGCGAGATCCCGATCCATCTGGAAGTCACCCTCATGCGTGACAACGCAGGCGTTTCTCTACAGCCCGAGGTCGAATCTGGAATGATCAGTGTAACATCCCTTAACCGCGACCCGGCTGCCGTAGCAGCAATTGCGGGCTCCTACAGTGGAAATGAGTGCCAGGCGATCAGCTTTGACGGGACTGGATCAACAGATCCGGACGGAGACTCACTGCAGTACCGCTGGGACTTCGAGAACGACGGAGCGTGGGATACCGACTGGTCAGTCAGCCCGAGGGCAAGTTATACCTGGAGTGATCCTTTAAGTGGTACGGTGAGGCTAGAGGTGAGGGACGGACGCGAAGGGAGTGACACGGACGCCGCCTCGGTGAGGGTGAACGATGTGCCGCCAATCCTGACACCGATCTCGGATGAGACGTTGGCCGCGGGCTCGATCTTGAGGATGGATGTCTCAGCTACTGGGGCCGGTTGTGATACTTTGGTATTCAGTACCACCGATCTGCCAGCCTTTGGTAGCTTTACAGACAACAGCGATGGCACGGCGTCGATCATCTTTCAGCCAAGCTTTGACGACAGCGGTAGCTACACGATCAGTGTGACAGTGATCGATGACGAGGGGACCAGTGACTCGTGCGACTTCAGTTTGACGGTAACGGCCCCTTTGTCTAACGGTGAGGGAGGAGAGACGGCTCCTTCTCCTTTGCCAAATCAACCAGCCCCGCCGATGGATCTAAACGGGAACGGTTTATATGAGGACCTAAACGGAGACGGAGAGTTTACCCTTGAGGATATCATTCTCTTCAGTAATTACATTGAGAGCACCGCAGTTCAAGGCTACTCTGGGGCCTACGATTACAACGAGGATGGCTCCGTTGACCTCTTGGACGCCTATGCTCTGGGTAGCCAGCTCCAGACGATCGATCAACCGCCCTGCGATGAGGGCAAAAGACCGCTGGTCAGGCTTGAGGCAGTCCGCTCTGCTGTGGGGGAAAAGGGAGTACTTCACCTCTCTCTTGTGCGGTCACCGGCAGGTCTGCAACGCTTTGATGTTGGGGTGAGGGTGGACGATGTGGGAGTGGCGCGCCTAGCCTACGGAACGGTTGAGATCGACGAGCGTTTCGTGGAAGTAATGGAGGAGGGACCAGCGGAGATTCGCTTCCGGATGGCGGACTTTCACGACCAATTTCAGCCGGGTATGACAGAAATGAATCTTGCGCAAATCCATTTTGAGCCGATTAATATAGGGAAAACGAATGTTTCAATTATCTTCTATGACTTTGTCGATGACCAGGGGCAGCGGGTCAGGCCAATCGTCAAAGAGGGATCGGTGGAGGTTCTCCTGCCCACCGTTATACCAGGAGAGGCACCTCCTCTGGACCTGAATGGCGATGGCTTGTACGAGGATGTGGACGGCAACGGCGTTCTTAGCGGCAGGGATGCACTAGTTCTCGCCTTCAATTACAGCTTTGCCCTTCCACAGAACTATGCTTGCTGCTTTGATTTCGATCAAGATGGAAAGCTCGATTTTGAGGACGCTGTAGCCCTTATCAATCTTCTCGAAGCTCCTAGAGAGTGAATGAATGGGGACATAACACTTAACTCCTCTTCGCCTTGGGCCCGGGGAAATGTCTTCTCAGGCTTCGTCCAGTTATTTTCTCGGCCGTGGCGAGGAAGACTGCGTCTCCGTATGGCCGTCCTGTTCGTGTGTACTTACGGAGTGACTTGATGTCGGCAGGATCACTGCGAAGAAACTCCTCCCAGTTAGCAATATTGCGTGACGGACCAAGATCATGCACGAGAGGATCGTGGTCAGCCAGACCAAGGAGCCACCGTGCGCTCGACCACTTGTAGTCCTCAGCGTGGTCAACAACCCCTGCACGCACGGGAATTCCGCAGAACGTAGCGGACAGCTGTGTACAGGTGTTTCTCATCCAGTGGTCAGGAGAAGAATCGTCCTTGGAACAGGAAGCCTCTTGCCCCTTGCCGCAGGTTGATTAGCCCGGTGTATCTCTTGTGCGCTTCGCCGATCCCGCGCGCGAGGCTGTCCACTTCCTGGGGAACGATGATTAGATGTACGTGATTCGTCATCAGACACCATACCAAGAAGCGCAGCCGTGCTTCTCCCCCTCCTTAGAAAGGAAGGACAGGTAGCTTGTTTTATCACGATCCGAGAAGAAGACGGGCAGAGAGCGGACACCGCGTTGGGTCACATGATGAGGAATGCCCGGCAAGACAGCTCTCGCAATCCTGGCCATGTGGTGATTCTAGGCGGGAACAGGCATTCTTACAAGATTCCCACGAGCAAAACGACAACGTAGGGAGATATAAGTGTTATGTCCCCCTATTTCGTATTGATTGCCGATGTGCACCGCGCGTGATAACGTAGTGAGGCCATGAACTACGCCCTACGGATGTTAAGCTACGTTCTTCTTGCCGTCGCGTTGGTAATCTGTCTTGTGATGGCCGTCTCCCGCGTCGGCTGGGAGGGAAGCAATTCTGACTTGACAAGCATTGTCAATGATGCCGATCAGCTCTCACTGTCACAGCTTACCGATCTCGGTATCACTGCGGTGGCGGTGCGCGCATCGATACTCGCCACTGGTACTGGCGTTTCTCCGCAATCGATCCGCAATGCCGGGTTGGGCGTGGTACTCATCGTCGATGTGAGTTCATCGCCGCAAGTCGTAGACGACGGAGCCTTTCTCGCCTGGTGGGCGCAAACAGGGATTGGCAAAGATGATCCGCTGGTGACAAGGCTCGTGCATGACGACGTCCCCATGATCAATCGTGAATTCTCATCTCTTGACCTTACGCGAGCGCTGTGGGCGGATGCGTACCGTAATATCGTGAGTGGGCACGAGATCCCAGATAGCGACCTTCGAAGGTCATCCCTTTCTACCCTTGTTTCCCGCTGGGAGCGAGCCGTCCGTGAGAGAGGTATTCGCGCTCTCATCTTCACGCCGATCCCGGGCGACACACCGACGCAGACGATCGCCTATTACAAGGATGTCCTCTCACGCCTCGAAGCTTCCGGCTACCGCAATGGCTCGCTCCCGCTTTCACCCCCTACCTACAGCCAAGCCGCT
>Ga0265594_1001951_pt1 | contig 15421 bp, 11 predicted proteins | sample saktaG_11_FD_190147 | JGI IMG/M metagenome (GOLD analysis project Ga0265594, IMG submission 190147) | Saline water microbial communities from Sakinaw Lake, British Columbia, Canada - sak_2011_5_24_80m | ecosystem: Environmental > Aquatic > Non-marine Saline and Alkaline > Saline ... | reverse complement strand
TGTCCTTCGTCTTCGTAGCGCGTATTGACTGAAGTGGTTAAATATTATAACGCTACATCTTTAATAAATAAGATGATTTTTAAAGAGGCCCCATTTCGGTAAAACTGCGGAGCCTTGCTCATTTGTGCGATGATTATTCATATTAGTTAATTATAATAGGCGGTAATCTCATTATGCTCATTTACTTTATACGTAGGCGTTTTTTGAACCGACTAAAACGCGCTCAACTTCTTAATTCAGATCAAGACCTTATTTTTGAAACCAGGGGGTTCAACTTAGGTTTCATCTCGATCCTATTCTTAGTTGTCTCGTCGCTATTGTTGAATTCAGACGCAATAGCCCTTCCTGATATTCCGCCTGCACAGGGAACTCTCGAAGGTATACTCAAAGAAGAACTACCTCAGAGTTTCCAGGTCTCGTGTCAGGTCAAAGACCTGAACTCAGGTCGTATTCTCATGGAAAAAAATCCCGATTTGCCTCTCACGCCAGCTTCGACTCTTAAGATAGTTACATCATTGAGCGCGCTGGGTACACTTGGCCCTGATTACAGATTCTCAACCCAGGTTTTTACTGATTACATTAGAGGGGGAGAAGTGGGTAACCTCTTTCTCAAAGGTCATGGAGATCCCCATCTCGTGACCGAAGAGCTTTTTGTCTTGGTGAGAGAGTTGGCGAACAAGGGATTAACGGAGATTCGCGGTTCCATTGTGGTGGACGATTCTTTTTTCAAACCCGATAAACCGCTTGATGAGGTGGAAGAGCTTGGATATAGATCATACCATGCTCCTTACAGTGCGCTTTCGTTGAACTTCAATTCTGTAAAAATAGTTGTTATTCCCGGGCCGACAATTGGAAAGACCGCTCGCCTCCTTTCTGATCCTTCTTCTGATTACCTTCGCCTAACCGGCCATGTCCTAACGACTCCCGGGTCTGGAAACACGAAAATCGAATTGTCCAAGAAACTTTCTGAAAATGAACGTGAGCATGTTGTAGTTTCAGGGTCGATAGGAGTTGAATCCGCCCCTAAGGGCAAGTATGTGAATGTTCAAAATCCGGCTCTTTATACCGGGTTAGTTTTTAAGGAACTTCTTCTTCGTGAAGGAATCAAGGTCAGAGGGAATGTGATTGAGGGGATCACACCCGAAAATGTGAGCCTATTCTCGGAGCATCTGTCAAAGCCCCTGAGTCTGATCGTCTATTGGTTAGACAAATTGAGCAATAATTTCATGGCTGAACAAATCTGCTTGGCAATGGGGGCTTACGTACACGGAGCGCCTGGAACAAGACAAAAGGGACTTGACGCAATGGGGAAATTTCTTGTCAAATCCGGAGCGCCGGAAACAAACTTCTCACTTGCCGACGCCAGTGGACTCTCCAGAAGCAATAAAATAAGCGCGTCGGCGTTAGTAAAAATTCTGGCTATAGGATCACAAGACTTCGACTTCAGCCCAGAATTTATTTCTTCATTAGGGATAGCGGGAGTGGATGGGACGCTTAAAGAAAAGTTTAAGGATGAAAACATAAAAAGGAGAATAAGAGCCAAAACAGGGACTCTGAGAGGAGTCAACGCGTTGGCCGGGTTTGGGGCGCCCAAGAACGGACGCCCGATTGTTTTTGCGGTCATAGTTAATAGCTCTCAAAAAGGAGTGGGTATTGTTGATTATGCCGACAGGATTGTGCGAGCTATCTTTAATTCATGCGCAAATACGCAGGTTCCCTGAAATTTCACAGAAGGCATATCGCTGTTGGCGCGCTAAGAGTGCTTGTCAATGAGGTTGACGGAATCTCTGAGCCGTACCACAACCCTTTCTTTGCCCAGCATAACAAGCATTTCAAAAAGCCCTGGTCCTACTGAAGACCCTGAAACCGCGGTTCGAGCGGCATTTATCAAGAGTCCCGCTTTTACATCTTTTTCCAGAGCAAATTCTCGAAAGACAGCTTCCACATTCTCCAAGTTGAATTCCTGGAGATGGTCCAGCAGTTGGGCGAATTCTGGAATATACGCAACCAGTCTTGAGTCCTGACAAAGATTCTTTTTTACCGCTTTCGGGTCAAATTCAAAATCATCTGAAAAGCAGTATCTTCCTTTTGATGAAAAATCGGTGATCAGGTGGTAACGAGTCCTGATAAGATCAACGGTGGCCCTGAACCACTCTTTTTTTGTCGATTCATAAGACGGGTCCCAAAGACTGTTGTCCTCGAGTTCCTTCTTGGCATAAACCTCTATTTCATCCAGAGGCATTGATCGAATGTATGTCGCGTTAAAATGAATGGCCTTAGGGTCAGTCCAGTTTTTAGCGTCGCCGGGAATATAATTAAACACTGAGTTGTGTCTGTTAATTCGGGAAAGATCAAAAGCTTCTATGAGCTCTTCGCGGGAAAAGAACTCCTGTCCATCTTGTGAAGACCATCCCAGCAGCGCAAGAAAATTACATAACGCCCAAGGCAAAAACCCTTTGCGTCTGTAATAGGAAACCGTTACAACTTCGCCATGGACTCGTTTGGAGAGTTTTGCCTTCTTGTTGTCTAGTGTAAGCGGCATATGCGCAAATGTTGGTGGCGTTATTCCAAGCGCATTGTAAATCAGGATCTGTTTAGGCGTGTTCGCAATTCCGTCGGCGCCCCGAATCACATGAGTAATCCGGTCCAATGAATCATCAACAGCGTTAGAAAGAATATACAGCGGGCTCTGGTCCGAACGGAGTATTACAAAGTCCTCAATGTCCTTTGTTCGCTTTTCTATTTTGCCGTACACAACGTCCTCGAGCGTTACAGAAGCCAACTGGTCCCTAGGAACTTTAAATCTCAAGACGCTCGGAATATTATTTTCGATATTCTTTTCAACTTGTTCAGGAGTGAGATTACGGCATCGTCCGTCGTACATGAAGGCCACTTTCTTAGCTTCCGCCTCTTTCCTCTGGTTGTCCAGATCCTCTTTAGAGCAGAAGCAACGATAGGCGTGTCCCTCATGCAAGAGCTTATCGGCCGCCTCCTTATGTTTCGAAAGGTTGCCTGTTTGAAAATATGGTCCTTCATCCCAATCAAGGCCCAACCATTTTAATCCCGCAAGTATTTCCTCAACCGAATCCTGGGTAGATCTTTCCACATCAGTGTCTTCAATCCGAAGAATAAAAACTCCACCGCGCTTGCGGGCCCAAAGCCAGTTATATAAAGCGGTTCGAGCCCCACCTAGATGCAGATAGCCGGTTGGCGACGGAGCAAACCGGACTCTGACTGAATCGACATTCCGATCTGAATCAATTGTCATTTTGTGAAACTCATGCTCCTTTTGTTGGGTTCAGAATGATCACCGTATTGCCGGATTCTCTTTTGAATGTTTCGCGATCTTTTAGATCACCCACTATGTCGCCACAATGCATGGGAACAGTAACCTTGGCGTTAATGGCCTTTGCGGCTTGGACAGCTTCATTTATAGTCATTGTGTATGTGCCTCCGACGGGCAACAAGGCCACATCAGCCCTTACCTGGCTCATTTCAGGAATCAGATCCGAATCACCCGAATGGTAAATCCTAAATCCGTCCAAAGTAATTATGAACCCTACCCAGTTATTGCTCTTGGGATGAAAATCCTTGTTGGTGTTGTAACTGTGAACAGCCTCTATCTCAACGTCATCTATTTTCAGTGAACTACCCGGAGATATCTCTCTAAAAGATTTGCCGAAATCGGCTTTGCAATCAGGAGGCCCAACAATGACTGTGCTATCTTTTCGGATCAAGGCTACATCTTCAGGAGATAAATGGTCAAAGTGGCTGTGAGTGATGCAAATGATGTCAGCCGGCGCAGGATCTTTGAGTTTCCATGGGTCAATGTAGACTGTTTCTTTCGCTCCATCGATTCGGAAACTTGCGTGGCCTAACCATTTGATCCTTTCCCGAACGAAATCCTCCACGTTCATTGGCGACACCTCCAGATCATTTAAGATTCCTAAAACGTTTGATCAAGATGTATTCTAACAAATTGTGCGACGCTTTCAACCATGCTATATTTCTGATGGTCGAAAAGAGGCTCGAATGACTCAAAGAACTTCGAAACAGAAAAAGACCCTTCCGAGTCAAACCAGGACGGACAAAGATAAAACAATGATCTTTCTTGGTGTCCTTTTGATAGTTTTGTTCATTTTAATTATCTACTTCAGTGTGGGATCTCAAACTTTCGAGCCTGACAGGAAACCAAAAGGGCCCGTGAGGAATCCTCACGGTTCACTGAAGCGATTGCATCCCGAAATTAGTCTTTCGGAACATGCTTTCAGAGGAACTGAGAATCTTTTTAAGGGACGATATGTTTAGAATGGGATCGATCCAGACATTGATAGGGAAATTTCTTTATCGTTAAGATGAGAAAGTTAACGAGTTTTATTCTTAGACTTTTCCTCACAGGTTTAGCTACACTTTTACCTTTTGTGGTAACAGTGCTGGTCGTCGGCTGGCTTGTCAAGCTAGTCGACGCATATGTCGGCCCCAGCAGCTATTTTGGGATGTTGTTGGTGGGACTGGTCGGTGATGATTACAAGTACCCAGGATACTTGACCGGATACCTTATCGTAGTCGTTTGCATCACATTGCTTGGTTTCCTGGTTACCAGGGCTACTGTCTCGAGATTTCAGAAAACTCTGGACCGAATGTTCGCGAGGATCCCCTTTTTTGGGAAAATTTATTCAAGCGTTGGTCAGGCTGTAGAACTTTTTGGTTCTACAAGTTCTGGCTCAGGAATGGACAAGTTTGGTGGCGTAGGTCTGGCAAAATTGGGGAATGTAACAGTTGTTGTCTTGCTGACATCATCTCAGAGATACACATTTCATAATGGTAAACCTCATCTGCTGGTTTTCGTGCCCAACTCCCCAATACCCGCAACAGGATTCAACATTCTTGTGCCTGAAGAAAACTTCCAGAAACTTGACATGCCCATGGAAGACCTTATTAAACTCTCCATGTCACTTGGTCTTCTAGGTCCTCAAACCCTTGGCGAAATAGAGAGTGCCGGCGACGACAAGAAATATAACGGTCATGTTCTGCCCTGATGGTTTTTTTGTAGGCTATTTTTACTCTTGGCGTTTTGACTTGCGCTGCATGATATTTACCTTCATTTCATAAGTTTTTTTATCCGTGAATTCAGCAGGGTTTTCTCAATTCAGAATCCACTTCAGTCGCGCCTTATTTATCAATTCCAATCCCTAAGTGTTATTACATTTATTGTTATAATTTATTTATATATTACCAAGTGTTATGTTTATAATATCATTTAATAGTGTTTTTAAGTTGTATTTTTATGTTTAAAATATAAGTTTAACAAAGCTATTGAATTAATAATATTCATCATGCTGGAGCGTATGTTGAAGTCAAATCAAAAGATGATCCTGGTTTCTCTTCTATATTTCGCTGAGGGTTTCCCATTTGGAATAATTGAACAAACGCTGCCGGTATATTTTCGCATCCATGGTATGAATCTGCAAAATCTGGGGCTGATGACACTTGTCAGCTTACCGTATGCGTTAAAGTTCCTCTGGGCCCCTGCCGTCGATTTTATTGGCGCTAGGCGTCAGTGGATCGGTCTGGCGCAATTGATCATGGCCGGCGCAATTTTTGCCCTGCTGCCATTGGACCCATCACAGCCGGGATTTATGCTGTGGTCGATGATAGGTATTTTGTCGATCTTTTCAGCTACACAGGATATCGCTATAGACGCTTACACCATTGAGCTTCTTGATCCTTCGGAAATTGGTATGGCAAATGGTTTCCGCCAGGCGGCTTACCGTGGGGCGCTTGTGATTGCCGGCGGTTTTTTTGTGGCGCTTGGTGGATGGATAGGGTGGAGGACAACATACTTTGTCGCCGGTGGGATTTTACTTATTTGCGCTTTGTTCTCACTCAAATTACCCCATGTAGAAGTGGATCGTCCTAGGTTCTCGTTTCATTCATTGCTGGCCCCTGCCAAAGACCTTCTGAATAGACAACAGGTTTTTCAGGTAGCCATGTTCATTATATTGTTCAAGTTGGGAGATATGGCCATTGGCCCTATGATACGACCCTTCTGGCTTGCGCGCGGTCTTGATACCACGGAAATAGGTCTCATTACCGGGACCTTGGGTGTTCTGGCGTCAATAGTGGGGGGCCTGACTGGCGGACTGTTCATGGCCCGTTATGGAATTTACGTTGGATTATGGGTCCTGGGTATACTTCAGTCGATTAGTAATCTAGCTTATGTCATTGTTTCGGCTTATCCACAACTGGGAAACTACAGTATATACGCGGCGTCAACTATTGAATCTTTCTGTGGAGGACTGGGTTCAGCCGCATTCTTGGCTTTTCTAATGTGTATTTGCAGAAAAGAGTTTTCAGCCACGCAATATGCCTTGCTTTCGGCTCTATTCAGAATATCTGGAATAATTGCAGGGTCCTTAAGTGGATGGGCTACCACTGACATGGGTTATACTTATTATTTTTTAATGACTTTTTTTCTTTCCTTGCCCTCCTTCCTTTTCATAAGGAGCGCACGAGGATGGATACACGAGGATGGAACCAATTTACAAAGGTTGCCAGCATGATTTGGGAACGTTCTTTCAATCGAAATGATTTTGTTTAAAGGCTTAGGTCAGTCTTCAATCAGCCTAAATGTCTCAGACCTTCGCCAATTGAGATTCGGGAGGACCGAATAGCCGGAGGAATCGCGGCAAAAAAGCCAAGGGCGCATGAGATGACCATTATCAATAACAACGTTTCAACCGTGATATCAAATACAGGTAAAAAGGATTTCAGTTCCGCCTGAAACAACATCCCGCCAGGAAAAGTCATAATAGCCCCCAAGACTCCTCCCACCAGAGCCAAAACCAAAGATTCCCCACAGATCAGAAAAAAGATGAAACCCGGCCCAAATCCAAGCGTTTTCAGTACGGCATATTCGGATGACCGCTCTCTGGCTGTCATAGACATGGTATTTGCGAGTACGATCAGGATTATCCCTATAACCACAATTGATATGACCTGGACCACGGTCAGAATAGCGTCAGTCATGGCGACAAATCCCATTTGAAAAGCTTTTTCGGTTTCAGTTAGTGTTTCAGCCAAGGAATTTGCGAACAAAGAATCTATTTCTTCAGCTATCATAGGCGCCTGATCAGGATCTTTAATTCGGAGCATAAAATAGCCAACCTTGTCTGCCCGGGCGGGAGAATCCTTCTTGAGTTTCTCGTTCAGATAATCGTAGTGGAAAAAGAAAGCTGTTTCGTCGGTGTTTTTCTGGCTTCCCTTGTAGATACCTTTCAAGACAAATTCCACATTTCCAGGGTATATGGTACCCTGCAAGGGGATAGTGTCCCCGATTTTCCAACCGAACCGTTTGGCCGTGGCCTGTCCCACTATTGCAGCCTGACGCTCCTTCTCGAAAGCCTTTTTCTCCTCAATGCCTAAGAGAAATTCCGGATATAGATTGAGATAATCAATGCCGCTGATTGCAAACTGAGGAAAAAAGTTCTTCTTGTCTCTGTAAATTCCACCATACCAGTTACCATAGCCAATTCCATTTACCCCACTAATTTGAAAGAGTTTGTTCTTGTAAGCTAGAGGTAGTGGGTAGATCAACGATATTTTATTTCTGGTGACCAGCCTGTTGGCTGAAGATGATTCCACACCAATATACCAAGCCCCAACTAGAGTCCTGAGGATTCCAAACGCAAGCATTGCTATGGCTACGCCAAGCAGCGTCAAAATAGACCTGAGTCGGTGTCTGAAAACATTTCTTAGAATAAGTTTCAACAAATATGATCACCGTTTAAATGTCGTCTCGACATGAACTACTTGAGGCGAATCGCATTGCTTTCGGAGTTAATTTTGGACAGTGTTTCGATTCCTTCCTCCAGTTTTCTTCCCAATGACAAACTATTGTCAATTTCTCGCCTGATTGTTGTATTCAGGCACTTTGCAAGGCTTTTCGTCACTTCGCGTGAAATTCCAGTCGCCGACTTTTCTATTTTCTTTAGACGACGCAAGGCCATGAAAAATATTATCGCAATTTCCAGAATACCTAGCACAACCAGAGCGACCAAACCCTCAGAGGTAAAAACGGACATGAGAAGACGCAAGACATGATCCAGTGCATTTAACCAAGACTCTTTTTCAACAAGTTCCGACACTGAGCCGGAACCAGACAATTTCAGAACCATGATGAGAATCGGCAGAAATAACATCAACGACTGACAACGCTTACTGAGCCTTGCGATCAATTTCTTTGATGAGGCTATCTTATTTTCAACCATCATCTTTGAAAGATCGAAAGCGCTTACAGCGCAATCCTTTGAAACAGAGTCAAGTAGAGATTCTTTCCTGTCGACGGCTTTGATCCCGGTAGAAAGCATCACAGTGGAAATCATGTCGCTCTGTATTTTTTCCGCCTCGAGCAAACGCTGTTGGGCTACGCTAACCACGTGACCTCTCAAAACAGGTTCCAAGTCCCAAACGTCCGAACTTAGCGTATTGAGCTTTCGTAGAAAAATCTTGTCGATGATCATAGTGACAGATGATATTGACGCGTCTTTGTCCGCCAGAATTTTAGTCAAGCGATCGATCAAGAGAGCTCCCAAATGAAAGAAATCTTTTTGGGAGACGATTAGTTCAACTTTTATTTCACTTAAAGCCTTAACTGACTGCAGTGCCTTCTTTTTCTGTTCAGGGTCGATATCTGAATTCAGATCCGCCAACAGATCTTCCATTTCCCTAACAAGATTCGTACGCTTGACCGCCTTGATGTGCTTGGTGTTCCATTTTTCTGTGAGGCTCTCCCTGAATCTTATAAATTCCTGAGATAGAAATTCCCCATACGATCCATTTTGAACCTTGAACTCCAATAGCGAGGAAATACAGAAAATCTTCGGATCTATTATATCGGTGTGGCGTCTTAGCCGAAACGCCAAGTCTCCAACAACCTCGTTGATCCTTTTTAATGGATCACGATAATCATCATCCATGAGCTGATCCATTTTATTGATTATAAAAATGAAATTGTCTTTGTGGATGCTGGAATCCTTGACCAATTCGTAGAAAGAAGAGTCTGCGTATTTCTCCGGACTGGCCACCCAGATTACAGCGTCCAAATACGGCAGAATCTGCATTACTACATTGCGATTGGATAATTGATTACTGTCTATGTCCGGCAAATCTAAAAGGGTAAGAGCCTTAAAGTCGTCGTGATCATGGACAGCGTCAGGACTCTTGAACATCGCAGAAAGGTTGTTGAATTCGTGCGGGTTGTCAACATGGCGGTATGCTACGATCTTGTCTGTAAACGGACGTCGATCTGAAGCATGCGAGATTTTGCGTCTTGCAATAGCATTGATAAGAGTTGATTTGCCTACCCCTGACCCTCCAGCCAACCCCACATAAAGACATCCAGGCTCTCGCAAAGATTTTTCCAGTAGTTTGTCTGTCCTGAGTCTAAAATAGAGAAGTTTTTCCCTAGTTAGAAGAAGTGGGCCGTAATCGTCCAAAAACTTGGAAATCCTTCTGACAATGAGGGAAATTTGAGACAGATTCACTTTTACGACACTTTAATAGCCGGGAAAGGTTGAGCAATGGCGCAAAGAAGCAGGGGACTTCCATTATACACGTAGGTTGTTAGTTGGAGGAATCCTAGAGAACCATTATTCCTAAAAAGTCTAATGGTTACTGTATACGGCAGATTTCCGAGTCCTTGCATTCTACATCCAAAGGCCTCAACCAAGGAAACCAGATTGGAATAGGCTTCAATGATAGGCACGGGGCTCTAAATTCTATTGCTTTGCAGCTCCCAGGTAAACAGACTGAAACTTTGCTCAAACTAACCCATGGTAGAATATGAAATTCGGTCTTGACCATTGTAGGCCATATTGGCAAATCAAAAGGAATGCTAAGGCTACCTATGGTCTCCGGAGGAACCGGACGATCCGGCAGACACTGCCGTGGGGGGCAATTGTCACCACAATAGGCAAAAGCTGAAAAAACCAACGAAAGAATCAGCGTCAACACCACTTTTAATTTTGTATTGCTTGCCATAAATGATCCTCGATTGCCACTTTTATTCCAAAGCTTGTTTATAATATTCACGTAATATATTAACATTTCTTGATATAAACTGTCAACACCTGCTTTGTTTTTCCAAAAACGTATTTAAAACAGAAAGACGGTTCACAAAGGGAACCGTCTTTCATGAGGATTGGATAAATTATTTTGGCTACATGATTCAGGCTTTTCCTTCCAGTAATGCGGCGTGCGCTGCGCCCAAACGAGCGATGGGAACTCTTGGCCCGGAACACGATACGTAGTTTAACCCGACCCTGTGACAGAATCTTATGGATTCAGGGTGGCCTCCGTGCTCCCCACAAATTCCTATCTTTAAGTCTGGTTTGGTGTTTCTGCCATTTTTCACAGCCATGTCCATCATAGCTCCAACGCCTTCTGGATCTAGTGATTCAAACGGATTATTCGGCAGAATTCCCATTTCCTGATAAAATGGCAGGAATTTATTTTCGGCGTCTTCCCTGCTAAAGGAGAATGTCGCCTGCGTCAGGTCATTGGTTCCAAAGGAGAAAAATTGAGCTACTTCAGCCAATTTGCCTGCAATGACACAAGCTCTTACAACTTCAATCATCGTCCCAAATTTGAACTTCAGTTGGACACCATATTGAGCTTCCACGTTCTTCTGAATTTCATCCACGTAGGCCTTCACCCATAATAACTCCGTGACGGAACAAACCTGAGGTATCATTATTTCAGGATTGTTTTCGACTCCATCTCTAACACACTCCGCTGCAGCTTCAAGAATGGCTTGTATCTGCATTTTGTAAATCTCTGGATAAGTTATGCCAAGTCTAACGCCGCGGTGGCCCAACATCGGGTTTACTTCTCTCAGTGTTCGTACGCGTTGTAGCATCAATTCTCTTTTGCCAATAGCAGCCTCAACCATAAGAGGATCCAAAGATGACAGGTTTATAGGAAGTTTAGACAAACCTTCCAGATAATTCATGTGCGCCTCTGAATCCACCATTTTGACCGCTTCAAGAAATTCTTCCGCGGATCTCAGTGTGGATCTGAGGCGTTTGAGTTCTTCAAGCTGTCTTATAAGCTCATTCTCGCTGGGCAAGAACTCATGGATCGGTGGATCAAGCAAACGAATTGTGACAGGGTATGGAGACATTGCCTTTAAAATGGCCACAAAATCGGATTTCTGTATCGGTAAAAGCCTTCCTAGCGCAAGCTCCCGATCTTCAGGAGTCTCCGCAAGGATCATGTCCACGACCTTGGGAAGTCTGTCTGCGGCGTTGAACATTCTTTCGGTTCTGCATAGACCGATCCCGACAGCGCCATAACCTCGCGCTTTGGCGGCGTCTTCGGGTGTATCGGCGTTTGCCATCACGCCTAATCGTGCCTTTTCGTCGGCCCAACCGAGAAGAATATGCAGATATTCACTGAATTCAGGCTCAATTGTGGGTATTTCCCCCAAATATACATTTCCCGTCGCTCCATCGATCGTGATGATGTCACCTTCATGGATAACTTTGTCACCAACTATGGCCAATCGCTGTTCAGTCTGAACCGTGATGCCCTCTGCTCCCGCAACGCATGGTTTCCCCATTCCTCGTGCCACAACCGCGGCGTGAGAAGTCTTCCCGCCTCGACTGGTCAAAATACCCTGCGATGCGAAAAACCCGTGAATATCTTCCGGCTTGGTTTCTTCACGAACTAGTATTACCTTTTCGCCCTTCTTGCCTTCGGTCTCAGCGCTGTCAGCGTCAAAAATGCATTTTCCGGAAGCGGCCCCTGGGGATGCGGGAAGCCCTGTCGCTAGAGGAACAGCTTCATAATTTGGGTCTAATCCCGGATAAAGAAGTTGTTCAAGATGCTCCGGATTAATCCTAAGCAATGCCTCTTCCTTTGTTACAAGTCCTTCCTCCACCATTGCCACGGAGGTTCTGACCATCGCCGTAGCATTCATTTTTCCGTTGCGCGTCTGTAAGCAGTAAAGGATCCCTCGTTCTATAGTGAATTCAAAGTCTTGAACCTCTCTGTAATGTTTCTCGAGCTTGTTTCTTAGGTCTTCCAGTTGTTTGTAAAGGTTTGGCATCTCTTGAGCCATGGCTTGAATAGGCTTCGGAGTTCTAATACCAGCCACCACATCTTCACCCTGAGCATTGACCAGATACTCCCCGAACATCACGTTTTCACCTGTAGCGGGGTCGCGCGTAAAACCAACACCAGTCCCGCTATCGTTGCCCATGTTTCCAAAAACCATGGCCACTATATTTACGGCTGTGCCATTTGCCTTGTCCGGAGTGATGTTGAATTCACGACGATAGTCAACAGCACGTTTTCCGGACCATGACCCAAAAACCGCTTTTATTGCTATCTTCAGCTGATCATAAACATTTTCCGGAAAAGGTCTGAATGTCTGTTCCTCTACAACATTTAGAAACAATTCACTAATTTCTTTGAGGTCATCAGTGGTCAGGTCTATATCGGAGATAGCTCCTGTCCTGACCTTGACGGCCTCAAGAGTCTGATCGAAATATTGATCCGGGGCGCCCATAGCAATCTTTCCGTAAAGCTGAATGAACCTTCTATAGGCGTCGTATGCGAACCGCTCATTGCCGGTCTGAGCAATAAGTCCATGTAAGGTGGAAGAATTCAGTCCAAGGTTAAGAATCGTGTCCATCATTCCCGGCATCGAAAGTGCGGAACCGGACCTGACTGAAACCAGGAGTGGATTCTCTGAATCCCCAAATTTCTTTCCAGTCACGGCTTCCAGCTCGGCCATGTACTTCTCAACTGTTTCCATGAGTCCATCAGGCAGTTCAGAATTACCGGAATCGAGATATGCTAGGCATGCTTCCGTGCTTATGACAAAACCCGGGGGAACGTTTAATCCTATTTGAGTCATCTCACAAAGACCTGCGCCCTTGCCTCCCAACAATTTCTTGTTCTTGCCATCCCCTTCTTTAAAGGAGTATACATACTTGTGGCTCATGTTACGCTCCATATAGATATTTTTTGCAGCTAAATTAGGGAGTTACAAATCAGGAAAAAACGTCGAGGTTTCAGACGCTCCAATTTTCCCTAAATATAAATCTCAATAGGTTCAAGTTGTTTGAAAGATAGATTTTGTCAGATATTAAACTATAACAAAACTCTCACATTATGCCAACAAAACTCTGATAAAGAACCGCTAGATTTTCTATATTCTAGCGAAACCCTTGCAAAGACGCTTTAACTGAAGGAAATAACTCCATTCTGGTGTGAGGTAAAAAAAGAGCCGCCATGAAATTATCCATGTAGGCCGGATCCTCGGACAACTCAACATTAGTCATAGTCCTGGCTATTTCTCGAGACTTCTCTAGTAAGTTGCTATCAAGCACGGCTAAGCGCGATCCCTTGAGCGATGAATTGCCAATAAAAGAAAATTTTTCTCTCGGAATGTCTGGTAACAATCCTATTGTCACCGCATGGTCCAGGTTGATAAAACTTCCGAACGCTCCAGCAATTATGACCCTCTCAAGATCTTCCACACTTAATCCAATTTTTTCCAGCAAACAGGTGTATCCGGAAAACATGGCGGCCTTGGCGCGCAAAATATTGTCAAGATCTACCTCACTAAGGATGATATCTTCATTCAACCCACTTTCCGCCGCTCGGCAAATTATGTATTCAAAACCACTTGGGCCCTGCCGTACCCGGTCCGTACCAAGATCCTGAGCAAACTTCCCGTTTTGATTGAGCAGACCAATTCGAAGCATTTGTGAGATAATGTTGATAATACCGGAACCGCAAATTCCAATAGCGGGTTTCAAATCAATAGTCTTAATCATCGGTTCAAAGGTTTCCGGGTCAATTAGAACTCCTTCTATGGCCCCAGGCGCCGCTCGCATTCCATGTTGCAAGCCTCCTCCTTCAAAAGCGGGTCCGGCGGAACAGGAAGCCGTCATGAGAAGATCCCTGTTTCCTGCGACTATTTCTCCGTTCGTTCCAATGTCTATGAAAAGTGTCATTTCATCAGAACACCACATGCCATTCGCAAGTACACCGCTGACAATGTCCCCCCCAACGTATGAGGCTACCCCAGGGAAAACACATACGAATGACTCGTTTGGCATGTCTAATCCCAGAGATCTGGCAGGTACAGGCTCAATGTTCTGAGCCACAGGAACATATGGTGTTTGTCTCAGAAATTTAGGATACAAACCCATAAAAAGATGAGTCATTACAGTGTTGCCCGCTGCAACCATGTAATCAATCGACTCCCGAGGTTTTCCACTCTTCCGAAGGACTTCATCAATTATCTCATTCAACCCCTGGACAACACTTTGCTGTAACTTTTCCAAGCCCTCTCTCTTGAGGGCAAAAACAATTCTGCTTATGACATCGTCACCCATAGAGATCTGAGGATTATAACGCGAGGATCTGGCAAGAACTTCTCCGGTATCTATGTTGACAAGCTCAGCCCAAAGAGATGTAGTGCCAATGTCCACGGCCAGAGCTGTCCTCAGGGACGCCCCGCCGATGGAGGATATCTTCAAGAGGCGATAAAAAGGTTTACATTCTGGTAAAGACTCAGGTTTCAAGGTAGCGGCAAACTTCCAGTCCTGTTCACGGACTATGTTCGGGATACCTTTTAGGATCTCTAGAGAGGACACGATCGGAGCAAGACCGTGGTCGACCTTTAATGTACGTATTATTCGTTCGTAATCACTTGTATTATCATCCAGCCTAGGACTTGGAGGATTCATTAAAGCCACCATAGTCATTGGGTTGCGCTCAGGAACGATAGGAGATTCCATAGGGCGAGCCGTGGATTGCATGCGTTCCGCTTCGTCTCTTGGAATAACCTTTCTGCCAACTTTAGCTTTGGGTACTTCTATGGTGACATCGGATTTCATTTTTGTCCGGCACGCCAACACAAAACCCTGATCTCTTTCATTCTTTGCAATTTTTTCAGTTGATTCAGCTTCGACTTCACCTGCGATTATTTTGACTTTGCATTGCCCACAAGCTCCAGTCCCTCCACATGCGGCAGGAATAAAGACGCCCGCATCCAGGGCCACATCCAGCAAAGATTGCCCTGACTCCGAACTCACAGATATATCGTCTGGAAGGAAACGGACTCTAATCTTTTCACTCATGATTCCTCCAACCACTGAGTTGTGGCGTTAAGAAATTAAAAAGGCCTTGATGTCACTTTCCTGACGGCTCGACCACCATCCAAGACATATTTGAAAGCCCACTGGAATTGATTAAATGTTTAAGTGGCAGTAGGCTCGGACGGCTTTTGAGTTAATTTGCTATTGGATTAGAATATGCCATATTAATCACATGACACAATATAAGAATTTAACAGTTTGCGAAATCTTCAAATCCATACTGGGTGAATCGTCTTTCGCCGGGC
>Ga0265594_1001950_pt1 | contig 15427 bp, 11 predicted proteins | sample saktaG_11_FD_190147 | JGI IMG/M metagenome (GOLD analysis project Ga0265594, IMG submission 190147) | Saline water microbial communities from Sakinaw Lake, British Columbia, Canada - sak_2011_5_24_80m | ecosystem: Environmental > Aquatic > Non-marine Saline and Alkaline > Saline ... | reverse complement strand
CAAAAGGACTACGAGCCTTGAGAAGACAGAATCTTATTAATCGCATCCGACTATGCATATCTGCTTTATGCTCTATACAATACGAACAACGAACGCCGTGTATCGGAGATTTATTTGGAATTTGCCCGCCCTTTTACGTTTAGATTCGTATAATACTAAACGAATTCGTATATCGTATTTCGTATATCGTATTTAGAATGAAAAATGGAGGTAGTTGGTGAAAAACCTCAACAATATGTCATTGCGAGGCCTGAAGGGCCGTGGCAATCTTCTCTGTTATGTACAGAAAAACCATCGCATGGTTTGAGATTGCTTCGCTTCGCTCGCAATGACAGACTAAAGCCTGATGCTCTCTAAAATTTGCAAAAACAAGCCCAAATAATGAAAAAAACAGGTCAAAAAGAGTAGAAAACGACGAAAATTCGTGATTAAGTTGAAAAAACAAAGCCAATTTGCGGTAGGGTGAAAATGGCGCAAAATCTTATATGAAAGGAGATTATGAAGAATTTCATGCTTTGAGACGGCGAAAAAACAAAGCCAATTCAAAGCCAATCAAAGCCAATTTACCTACCCCTAAAGGGGTAGAACGCAGAAGTATGATATAATCCTTATAGGCAAAAAGGGCGAACCTTGGATCGATTACAGGGCACATAATAGTATGAAAGAGAACACCGAACAAGATTGGGTAGAACGAGCCGGGCAGGGGGATCCGACGGCTATTGCCGAACTTTTTCGCCTTTATTGGCGTGCGGCACGGGCGGCGGCTTATGGCGTTACGGGGGATTTTGCCCTGGCTGAGGATGCGGCGTCTGAAGCTTTTTATGCTGCGATCGAGGGCCTGCCGGACCTTAGAGATACGCAGCGATTCGGCCCCTGGCTGCGCACGATCGTGGTTCGTATGGCACGGCGTCAAAAGGCGAAAACGGCGAAGGAAAACGGAGCCGATCTTCAAATCCGGCCCGATGCCAAGATCCCGCCGCCGGGTGCCGATCTGGAGCGGCAGGAACTTGTGGCCCTGATTCATGAAGCGGTGGGGCATCTTTCCGAGAACTTGCGCGAGGCCGTGATTTTGTTCTATTTCGAAGGTTACAGCCTCAAAGAAGCGGTACACTTTCTGGATATTCCGGAAGGCACGCTCAAGCGTCGTCTGCATGACGGCCGTAAGCGGCTTCGGGATGCTGCCGAGCAAATCCTCAAAGGAGCAAAGCCGATGAATATTAAACGCCAGCAAATTCTCCAGCAGCTACAAGACGCTTCGAAAGAGGGTATCAACTCCGAAGCATTTTTCCAGACGATGCGCCAGGCCCTGAGTCTGCGCCCTGCGCCCAACGACCTGCTGCGAAAGATCATGCAGAAACACTGGTCTAAAAAGCTGAAAAAATTACCTATGGAGCCTGAGAGAGAGCGCATGCTGCGGGGTGGGCTCGGCCGCATTTACTCCGCTTCCGAAAGGGCGCGGAACCCGAATCATCCGGTAGGGGCGGCTGCAAGCGCAATTCGGGCGGCGCTGCCTGAATTTCAACAATGGCAGATTGATATGTCCGAAATCGACATCTCCGGGATGGCACGGCACATGTTCGACGGCAAGGGAGATGCTTTCTCATTGATGAGGCCGCCCGGATTCAATACGGATGCTTTGATATCGTACATCTCTCCGATTCGTGCATGGCTGATATATGATGAGGATGGTTCGGTTCGCACTTTATATGAAATTATGCGGAGCAAGAGCACCCGAGACGCAATGCACTCACAAATGAATCAGGGTGGACGTTTGAGCGATACCCTCTCGCTGTTATTGAAAAGGGCCGAACCGATGGAACTGCGGGAGATTGAAGAACTGCTCCGGCGTTTATCGAACGCGATTGTTCCGAATACGCCGGTGTCCTTCCGCTGCTATGATGAGCCTCGCTATCGGGCGGGCCTGCGTATGCAGTTTGGAGACAACCCTGTCCCGGCCGCCATAGGAGGCGTGCACAATCCCTGGCCGGGGCTGCCTGACGGAATCAGTGTTGCTTCCGTTCATATTTACCTCGAACCATGGGCGGCGGCACAAAGCGGGCGGGCCGTGGAATTAGCCGACTTCTCACCGTTAGATTTTATGAAAAAGGAAGGACAATAGCGACATGACATGGGGGGCACTTTTATTGCCGGGCGGATTGCAGATTATCGATCATTTCGGCTGCGAAGGTTTGCCATTGAGCCGAACCGTTCTCGGCGAAGTATTCGAAGGATTCGTCATCGGCCAACCGCCCCAGCACGGTTTTTCGGTCGGCAGGGTCGGTGACGTTTTCAATAATCTGTTTTCGGAGCTTTTCCAGCTCGGCGAGAAACTCACCGTGCTGCTCGGTGAAAATTGCCTCAAGCTTTTTTCTTGTGTGGCCGGCGTAAGCGGGGCATTGGCCTTCCGTGCCGATAGCGATTTGCAGGTTTCCTCGCTTGACCACGGCCGGCACGAAAAAGTCGCAAAGCTCCGGCACATCGACGACGTTGCAAAGGACCTCCAGTTCCTGGCAATCCTTGTATATCTGCTTGTTGAGCTGGTGGTTGTTCGTTGCCGCTATGGCCAGCAGCGCCCCGGCAAGATAGTTCTTGGAATATTTGGACTTTATCAGCTCGGCGTCCGTGCCCCGGCACAGGGCCGTCATCATGTCGTCGATGCGTTCGGCGACCACGACCACCCGTGCCCCGGCGTTCAGCAGGGCCTGGATCTTTCGCACGGCCACGGCTCCGCCGCCGATCACGACCGTACGTCGAGAGCCCAATTCCAGAAATATCGGATATTTCGCCATGGCAGAATTATACCACACAACCACCGGCGGCAATATTAATTTAAAAAAAGAAATGAACCGTGAAAACCATGAAATCGCAGTAAAAACCACTAATGGCGGCTTTTTTCTATGATGCCCTGCTACAGAAATAAACATGCACAAAATGGCCACATCGAATTAAAGCCTGGGGGCCGGTGCATATATTATTTGCCAATGCAGTACAGGTACTTGCGGCCGCGAAGAAAGATCTTGCCCGCCGATACGGCCGGTGAAGCGCAGAATACCTCGTCGAGCTTGTTGACGGCGAGTATCTCGAACTCCGGGCCAGGCTTGACGACGTAACACTCGCCGTCCTCGGTCTGCATGTAGATCCTGCCGTCAGCGGCCACCGGTGAGGCCGTGATTGTGTTTCTGGCGCCGAGCTTTTGCTTTTCGTATACGGCCTTTCCCGTCATGGCCTCGTAGCAGGTCAGGGATCCCTTGTCCAGCGGCACGTAGAGATATTCGCCGATCGCGATAGGTGAGGTCACGTACGGACCGCCCGAGTGATGCGACCATGCGACGCCATCACTCTGGGACTGACCTCTGGCCGGCGTGATGTCACCCGAGGCTTCCGGGCGTACAGCAACGATCGGCTGGGGCTTAAGGAAGCCTACGCTGTGCCCGGACGAGAAAAACACCAGCCCCTGGGCGGCAACAGGTGAAGGAACCGATATCATCGACCCGCCCGCGCATTCCCACTGGAGCTTGCCCGTGGCGGCATCGTAGCCTCTCATGCGGCGTGTGGCGTTTGTTACGACGGTTGTGCGGCCGCCGGCCTCGAACAAAAAGGGTGTCCCCCACGATGCGCCTTCATTCCGCTCCGTGCGCCAGACTGTTTTGCCGGTTGATTTGTCGAACGCGGCGATGCAGGAGTCGTCATCACTATCGCAGTTGACAATGACAGTGTCCCGGAACAGGATCGGCGAGGAGCTTGTACCCCAACCGGCTCGCCTGCGCATGAGTCCCAGGTCGCGCTGCCAGATCACTTTGCCCTCGAAATCGACGCAATACAGGCCTGCCGAACCGAACGAGGCGAAGACGTACTTGCCGTCCGTGACAGGCGTTTCGGAGGCATAGGTGTTCTTCGTGTGGCGGCGCGTCTTCGGGCTTTGCCTCGCGACGGCCTTCGACCACAGTACATTTCCCTGATCGACATCGAGGCAGATTACGCGATAGGCGTACTCCGATTCATCGGGCTTGTTACGATTGCCTCCCATATACACGCCGCCTCGAAACGTTTCGACGTTGGGATCTTCGGCGGCGGCAGTAGTGACAAATACGCGGTTTTCCCAGACAATAGGGGATGAGTGTCCGGCGCCGGGGATTGGCGTTTTCCACTTGATGCCCTCGTCCTCACTCCATTTCAGGGGCAGGTTCTTCTCGGTTGAGATTCCCCGGCCGTCACCTCGCCAGCCGGGCCAATCCTGCGCGAAAATCCGGCCTGCGCTAATAAGAGTCACACACAACATCATCGAGGCTATTGATAAATTCGTCTTTTTCATGGTAACCTCCTGTTCGATTCTCACTGAGAAGCCCTTAGCGTGCTGTACCACGGCAACATCACACCGCCGTGGGCCCGTCCATTACACTCCGATCCGGGGTAGTGTGTCAATCATTTATTCGATATTTTGCATACCAAACCCTTGCCCACGCGACCAAGTCTCCCTCAAAATCGACTGGTTTGAGCCCAACAGATTTTTGAATCTTTTTAACTCGTAAAATCGGTGGTATATTGTAAACTCACGTAGTTCGTAGTTGAGTGTTCATAGTTTGTAGGAAGATATGAGCGAAATAAGGAAATTGCAGGCCCCTTTGAACGAGGCAGATGTGCGATCGTTAAAAGCGGGCGATGAGGTTCTTATCTCCGGCGTTGTTTATACCGCCCGGGACATGGCTCATAAGAGGCTGTGCGAGGCGATCCAGGCGGGGCGGGAGCTGCCGTTCGAGCTTGCCGGGGCGATTATTTATTTCGTTGGACCGACACCTGCCGCGCCGGGCAGGGTCATCGGCGCCGCCGGGCCTACTACCTCATCACGAATGGACCCTTTCAGCCCGACGCTGATTGCCAACGGCCTCAAGGCAATGATCGGAAAGGGTTATCGGGGCGAGAAGGTCCGAGAGGTTCTGAAAAAATATAACGCGGTCCATCTTGCGACTCTCGGCGGCGCCGGGGCGCTGCTGAGCAAGCACATTGTTGCTTCGGAAGTTATCGCCTACGAAGATCTGGGCACCGAAGCGGTCAGGAAACTTCAGGTTGTTGATTTTCCCGCCGTAGTTGTGTATGACTGTTGTGGAAATAGTGTATATAAACAGGAGAACGCATTAAAATGAAAGTAGCACTGATTGGCCTGCTTCAGTCGGGCAAGAGTACGATTTTGGCGAGCCTGAGCGGCAAGGCGATTTCTGCGCTCGGGTCGGCATCGATCGAAGAAGCTGTCATACCGGTTCCGGATGACAGGTTCGAATGGCTGGCCGATTACTGCAAGCCCAAGAAAACTGTTCACGCCACAATAGACTGCCTGGACCTGCCGGGCTTTAACTTTACCGATGATCATGGCAGGGCTGCGGCCAGACGAATAATTAATCAGATAAGAACGGTTGAACTGCTCGTTCTGGTCGTTCGGGCGTTTGATGATCCGGCCGTACCGCCTTATCGAAACACGGTCGATCCGGCGAGAGATTTGGCCGAATTACAGACGGAATTACTGCTCGCCGACTTGGAGCTTGTGACCACGCGCATCGACAAACTCGAAAAGCAGGTCCACAAGCCGACCAAATCACAGGCTCAGGACAAAGCGGAGCTGGCTTTACAAAAGAAACTGGCCGAAGCAATCGAATCGGAAAAACCGATCAGCTCGGCGGTCGAAACTCAGACCGAACGCGAAATGATTAAGTCTCTCGGCTTTTTGACGCTCAGGCCGATCGTAGTTGCAATTAATGTCAGCGAGGACCAGTTGGACGAGAAGTTCGATTTTACCGACCGTCTTGGCGATTCGGTTCCCGTCATTAGAATTTGTGCCAAGCTGGAGCACGAACTCTCGCAATTAGACGCCGAAAGCAGGGCCGAGTTCATGGCGGATTTGGGAATTGCCGAATCCGCGGCGAGCAGGTTCGTCCAAAGCTGCTATTCGGCGCTGGGTTTGATCAGCTTTTTGACTATTGGTTCCGATGAGCTGCGTGCCTGGCCGATAAGGAAAGGCACAGTGGCGCTCGATGCGGCGGGAAAGGTCCATACCGATATTAAGCGGGGTTTCATTCGGGCTGAAACGTTCAGTTATGACGCGCTGCGAGAGCTTGGTGATGAAAAAGCCCTGAAGGCTGCCGGTAAGATCCGGCTCGAAGGCAAAGAGTACGTCGTTCAGGACGGCGACATTATCAATTTCAGATTTAATGTTTAGCCCTGGGCAGGCGCGCGGGCCTGCCCCTACAAATTTTTAAGGAAGTGTTTGTGAAACGATCCTTAAAGCTACTCATTCCGGGATTCATAGTTCTGTTAGCCGGGGCGTTTGTTTTGTTCTTTCTGTTTTCCAGAAAGCCCGATACTCCCGCGGCCTGGACTTACAAACTTGTCAATACCTTCGCTCACGATCCAAAGGCCTTCACGCAGGGCCTGGTTTTCGAAGACGGCTTTTTATACGAAGGGACGGGACTTAATGGCCGTTCCGAACTTCGCAAAGTCGAATTGGAGACCGGCAACGTCCTGCAAACCCATAAATTGCCGGATGAGTTCTTCGGCGAAGGGATTACCATTTATGGCGACCGTATCATCCAGTTGACGTATCTGTCACGTGTCGGTTTTGTTTACAACAAAGAGACTTTCGAACTGCTGCAGGAGTTCAATTACCAGACCGAAGGCTGGGGCCTTACCCATGACGGCAAGAATCTGATTATGAGCGACGGCACACCGATGCTGTATTTCCTGGACCCTGAAACGTTTACGCAAAATCGCAAAATCATGGTACTCGATCAGGATTCTCCGGTCTGGGGGCTTAACGAGCTTGAGTATATCGACGGCCAAATCTATGCCAATGTCTGGCCGACCGAACGTATCGTTAAAATTGAGCCGGAGACGGGCGAAGTAATCGGCTGGATTGACGCCGAAGGTATCCTGGCTCCGGAGGATCATAGCGAGCCGGTCGATGTTTTTAACGGGATTGCTTATGACCCGGCCGGCCGCAGATTATTCGTGACCGGCAAATTTTATCCGAAACTCTACGAGATAAAACTGATTCCCACCAAGTAATGGTGGCGTGTAATGCGGAATTTTGGTATAAGGGCACAATATTCCGGCGTTGCGCGATGTGCATTGTGCCTTACGAATCTGTGACGTCGGCGTGAAATTTTTCCGGAGAAACTTTATGAAGGCTGTTGTATTGACGGGTTTGAGGCAAATGGAGCTCAGAGACGTTCCTGAGCCGAAGATTGAAAAAGACACAGATGTTCTGCTGAAAATTGAGATGGTTGGCGTATGCGGATCCGATGTGCACTATTACGAGACCGGCAAAATCGGTTCCCAAATTGTCGAATATCCTTTCATTGTGGGGCACGAATGTGCTGCGACGGTCGCGGCTGTCGGTAAATCGGTGACCGAAGTTAAAGTCGGCAACGCTGTTGTTGTTGACCCTGCAGTTTACTGCCACAATTGTTATCAATGCAGCATAGGCAGGGAGAATACATGTTATAACCTGCGTTTTCTCGGTACGCCCGGTCAGGGCGGCGGCTGTCTCTGCGAGTATATTGTTATGTCGCAGAAATGCTGCTATCCGACAAACGGAGTTCTTACCTGCGAACAAGCCGTCTTATGTGAACCGTTGTCGATTGCTGCTTATTCGGTAGAGCGGGCGAAGGTGCCGAAAAATGCGAACGTTGCAATCCTCGGTGCCGGTCCTATCGGTTTATGCACCTTCGTCAGTGCAAAGGCAAAAAATGTAAATACCTGCTATATGACTGAAAAAATTCCGGAGCGCGTTGACGCGGCGAAAAAAGCCGGCGCAACATGGGTCGGAAATCCGGACGAGCAGGATATTGTCGGCGAGATTCTTAAGCAGCAGCCGGACGGGCTGGATTTCGCATTCGAATGTGCCGGCCAGCAGGAAACGGTCGATCAGTGCATGGATATACTCAGGCCCGGCGGCACATTGGTTCTGACCGGCATCCCGCGCTTTGACAGAGTTTCTTTAGCCATCGACAAGATGCGAAGGAAAGAAATCACAATTGTTAACATAAGAAGGCAAAATGAATTCACGCAGAAGTCCGTTGATTTGATTGCTTCCGGAAAGGTCGACGTTGACTTTATGGTGACGCACCATTTCCCGCTCGAAGAAACGCAAAAGGCCTTCGATTTGGTCGCTGGCTATCAAGATGGCGTTATCAAAGCCATGATTAGTATGTAAATTTATGCTCGCATCAGAATTGTTTTGGAGATTGAACTTCAATGAGCTGGCTTGATTTGGAAGGAAAAGTCGCAATCGTTACCGGAGGGGCCTGCGGTATCGGCAGGGCAGTTTGCCGGGGTTTAGCCGAAGTCGGGGCAAAGGTCGTCGTTGCCGATATAGACGAGCAAGGTGCCGGGAAACTCGCCGCTGATTTGAAAGAACAGTTCGGCGGCGAGCATATCGCTGCAAAAACCGATGTGACTGACAAGGCGAGTATTGATGCTATGGTTGCAGCGGCTCTCGATGCTTTCGATAATATTGACATACTCGTAAATAACGCCGGTATTCTTATACCACGGCTACTCGTGGACCCGGCGGGAAAAGAGGAGCTGACCGAGCAGATTTGGGACAAGATGGTATCCATAAACCAGAAAGGATACTATTTATGTGCCCAGGCTGTCGCGCGGGTGATAATTAAGTCGGGCAGGGGGGGCGTTGTTATAAATATGACTTCCGAATCCGGCATGGAAGGTTCGGAAGGCCAGAGCGTTTATGCAGCAACAAAAGCGGCGATCTATTCTCTGACTCGCTCATGGGCAAAGGAACTCGGCAAGCATAATATCAGGGTCGTCGGCATTGCTCCGGGGATTGTCGAAGCAACCGCCCTGCGATCCGACGAATACGAACGTGCCGTCGCCTACACGCGAGGAATCACCATCGAAGAGTTCCGCAAAAAATATGAGCAGGTCTCCATACCGTTGGGAAGAAGCGGCAAGCTCAGCGAAGTCGCTAACACCGTATGTTTCTTAGCTTCCGACCGAGCCGGCTACATCCACGGCACCGTCATTAACGTCTCAGGCGGCAAGAGCAGAGCTTAAGCCCCGATTGAAACAAAATTTTAATGTGTGCTGCACCAGTCGGGCAGATTTTGCTTTTATTATTATTCGATATAAAACCGCTGATTAATGTATTTTAGTGGAGGAAACGACCATGTTCAGGCGATGCAAAATATGGTTTGCTTCGGCGGCACTTTTATTGAGTTTCAGTTGCGTGTTTGTCCATGCAGCGGTATGGCCGAGCGGACGAGAGGCTGTCAAGCTGCAGGCCACACCGTTCGATCTGCGTGATGTGCGTCTGCTGGACGGGCCGTTCCGGGATGCGATGCTCCGAACGCAGAAATACCTGCACGAGCTGGAATCGGATCGGCTGCTGTGGTATTTCCGCAAGACCGCGGGATTGGAGTCACCCGGCGAGCCTATGGGCGGCTGGGAGAAGACTGAGGTGCGCGGACATACGATGGGCCATTACCTCTCAGCCTGCGCCCTGATGTATGCCGGGACTTCTGATGAGAAATTAAAAGTCAAGGCAGATGCTATTGTTGCTGAATTGGCCAAATGCCAGAAGGCGATGGGCACGGGTTATCTCAGTGCCTATCCGGAAGAACAAATCGACCGGGTAATTGCCTTGAAGCCTGTCTGGGCCCCGTGGTACACCCTGCACAAGATTTTCGCCGGCCTGATTGACATGTATGTCTACTGCGGCAACAATCAGGCTTTGGAAGTAGCCGAAGGCATGGCATCGTGGGCCAAAGGGCGTCTCGACCCGCTCGACCGCGGCGCGATGCAGGAGATGCTCAACCGCACCGAGCAGGGCGGCATGAATGAGACGCTCGCGAACCTCTATGGCCTCACCGGCGGCAGGCAATGGCTTAAATTGGCAGGGCGGTTCAACTCCGATGCGTACAACAATCCGTTGATTCTGCATCGGGATGAGCTGACCGGTGAGCATGTCAACTCGTTCATTCCGAACATCATCGGCACCGCCCGGCAGTATGAGCTGACCGGCGAGCCTGCCGACCGGCATATCGCCGAGTTTTTCTGGAGCTGTGTCGTTCACGGGCGGACCTACTGCACCGGCGGCACTTCTCTGGACGAGCATTGGAAAAGCCCGCCGTATAAACTTGCCGACCAGCTCGGAGGCAAAACGCAAGAAACCTGCTGCACATATAATATGCTCAAGCTGACGCGTCACCTGTTCGCCTGGCAGCCCCGCGCCGAGTATTTCGATTACTATGAGCGGAACCTTATCAACTCGATTCTGGCGACTCAGGACCCGCAGACGGGGATGATGACATACTTCGTTACAATGGCCTCCGGCTGCTGGAAATACTTCAACACGCCGCGGGATTCGTTTTGGTGCTGCACGGGAACCGGCATGGAGAACCACGCAAAGTACGGCGATTCTATCTACTTTCATAACCGTGATACGCTTTGGGTCAATCTGTTCATCGCCAGCGAACTGGACTGGAAGGAGAAGGGTCTCACCATTCACCAGGAGACCGACTTTCCCGAGAGTGAGACTACCACACTCACAGTCAAGGCATCCCGGCCGAGAAGATTCGACCTGCGTCTTCGTGTGCCGTACTGGGCTGGCGGTGGCATTAAGCTTAAGATCAACGGCGAGCGGCAACAGGTCACGGCTCAGCCCGCTTCGTTTCTGTCGATCCGTCGTACCTGGAACGATGGCGACCGAATCGAAATGACTATGCCCATGAGTTTGTGGCTGTGCCCAATGCCGGACGATGCGAATCTTGCAGCGGTCATGTATGGGCCGATGGTGCTGGCCGGCCAGTTGGGCCAGGTCGATGTCCCGCGGGAGATGATCTACACTATGGATAACTGGTTCAAATTTCCCGAAGAGCACCTTGCCGAGGCGCCGGTGATGGTCACGGCTGGCCGCAATCCGACCTCATGGATCAAGCCGGTGGAAGGCCAGCCACTGACGTTCCGCACAACTGGTGCCGGACGCCCCAACGACGTGACGCTGGTGCCATATCATCGCCTGTGGAGCCAGAAATATGCTATCTACTGGCGTTTGATGGATGAGGCCGGCTTTAGACAGTTTGAGATTGAGCGTAAAGCCAGGCAGCAGGCAAAGGCCCGGGAAGCTGCACGTAAAGCCGCCCTGAACAAGCGCAAAATTGACTCGGTCGACATCGGCGTCTCAGACTCCGAAAAGTCGCACGAGATGAAAGGCCATGCAACCCGCTCAGGCGAGCTGAACGGCCGGAACTGGCGGGATGCCGCACCGGGCGGCTGGTTCGAGTACCGCGTGAAGATTCTGCCTGATATACCCATGAAACTATGGTGTATTTACTGGGGCAGTGACGGCGGACGCACGTTCGATATCCTCGTAGATGGCAGGCAAATCGCCACCCAGAAACTGAACAACGACCGGCCTGGTGAGTTCTTCGACGTCGTCTATGACATTCCGGGCGAACTGACCGGGGGTAAAACGTCGATAGTCGTCCGCTTTGCCGGCCACAAGGGAAGCATTGCCGGAGGAGTGTTCGGTTTCGCCATGGTCAAGTCCGGACAATAATGATACGTCCAGTTTCCAGCCTAAAAAAAATAATAGGGAATATCATGATTGTTTTCGAAAATCTGTGGTATAAAATGACCTGAAATTCCCTAAAATCCTCATTCTAAGCCTAATTGGAAGAGAGATGAAAGATTTATTATATTTTTGATAATTTTTCTTGACGTAAGGATAGGGAATATGGTATAGATAGAGCAAATGAAGCTGACTTGTATTTGCGAATTTAGCTTCACGGCGTATTACGTATCCATGGTTCCTGGGCAAAAGCCTGATGCGTTGTCAGGTATGGGACATAAGTTGGAAATAAGGTAATACGGCAGGAAAGGGAGGATTTAGTGTCAGGCGGAACATTTGTTTTTTCCGCGCATCTTCCTTAGCCACATATTTTCGTGGCTCACTCGATCTTGTCTGATTGGCAACTTTACCTAATGTACAACATGGAGGGTCAGTGCGCAAGATCCTTCAGATTGAACATTGACCTGACTCATGTCAAAAACAGATTGTTTGTATGGAGACAACTATACGAGTGAGGAGAAATATGATGAAAAAACTATTAATGGTTTGTGCGATAATTATTGGTGTTGCCGGATTGGCCAGCGCCGCGCCTACAACATTAATTACTTTCGATGAGTTTCCTCTTGGCACAGTGATTAGTAATCAATATGCAGGTCTGGGTGTTGTGTTCCTTCCCGGGGACGTGACAGGCAGGCTGCCGCAGATCAGTGAGGATGGGGCAATGCTAACAACCCCGGTTCTTCGTCCCACCGGCGAGCCGGATTACTACTCATACCAGGGAGACTTCTGGATGCAGTTCACCACACCAGTACTCGAAGTCCAGTTCGATTCGGGCTATTGGGATGGGATTGGAACTGGAGTAATTAACGTGTACGATCCTGCCATGACCCCCTTGGTCAGCTTATCGAACACGACCACCGGAGTAAATGTGACTAATATATCGGGTATGGGCCCGGTCGGTTATATCTACTTCAACTCCATTGGCGACGGAGCCGGCGCCGACATTGATAATTTGGGCTTTCGTCCTATTCCCGCACCCGGTGCTATTTTGTTAGGAAGCATTGGTGTAGGTTTCGTCGGCTGGCTTCGCAGGCGAAGAACGCTGTAAGCAAGAACGACATGGTAACACGATTTTGAAAAGGCTGTGAGTTTAATACTCACAGGCTTTTAAGCCCCTGCCTGCTCTCGGAGTTCTCTCTTGAGTGCAAAGGCAGGGGCTTGTTTTATATCCACTTTTCTCATAACTTGCTGCCGGGTAATAAATGCTATGCGGCGAACAAATCTCCTCTATATGTATTCTGAAAAAAGAATCGACTTTGCCGATATATTTGTTAAGATAGCGAGCTTGGGCGTTCGGGATTTTTGCTCGCAGTACAAGGCAGAAGTCCGCTACGCGTGAACCTGTTGATTGAGCATTACATTTGAGTAAAGGATCAGATTATGAATAGAATAAGTCGTCGAAATTTTTTGAAACGTAGTGTCTCGGCCACGGCGGGATCCTGTTTGGCCCTGTCTTCATATCACGGCTTTATGTCTAGCGCCCGTGGGGCCAACAATGAAGTCAGAATCGCAGTAGCTGGTATTCGCAGCCGGGGCGGTGCCCACATTAAGCATTTCCAGGGTTTGAAAGGCGTGAATGTTGTCGCACTCTGCGATCCCGACAGCAAGATTCTGGGAGACTGGGTTAAGAAGTTCAAAAATGATTATGGTTCTTCCGTAACGGGCTACGCCGACATCAGGGAGTTGCTGGATCGCAAGGATATCGATGCTCTGGTGATCGCAGCGCCGAATCACTGGCATTCGCTGATGACGGTTTATGCATGCCAGGCGGGAAAGCACGTGTACGTGGAGAAACCGGTTAGCCACTCGATCGCGGAAGGCCGCAAGATGGTAAACGCTGCGAGAAAATACAATCGTATCGTCCAGGCCGGCACGCAGCATCGCTCGTGCCCGTCGGTAATCGAAGCCGCCGCCGATATCCAGGCGGGCAAGTACGGCAAGGTTCTCTGGGTGCACTGCTCCAAGCTCGGATCAAGAGCCACGATTGGAAAAGTAACGACGCCTCAACCCGTTCCGAGCAACATCGATTATAATCTCTGGGCCGGCCCTGCTCCGATGACGCCCGTAATGCGCAAGCAGTTCCATTACGACTGGCATTGGCAGTGGAACTGGGGCGATGGTGAGATGGCCAACTGGGGAATTCATTACATTGATGATTTCCGTCATATGCTCGGTTGGGGTGATGTGCCGACGAAGGTTGTCGCGGCGGGCAATCGCTTTGCCTGGGACGACAACGGCCAGACGCCCAACATGCACTTTGCGCTCTTCGATTATGACGGCCTGCCGGTGGTTGTCGATATTCGCAATCTGCCCGACCCCAAACGAAAGGGCGGCAAGAGCGGGGCGGTTTACCTGTCCTCTCGCGGCGGAAACTGGATACAGTGCGAGAACGGCTCGATACGAATTTCGCGCGGCGGCGGCTGGGCTTACGACAATGACGGCAAGCGCATCAAACAATACAAGGGCGACGCCGGAGAAAATCACGCCCAGAATTTCATCGATTGCGTACGGAGCGGCCGAAGGCAGGACCTGGCGGCGGAGATTGAAGTCGGGCATTTCGGCACCGCTGTATGTCACCAGGCAAATGTCGCCTGGCGGGCCGGGGCCGAGGCCTCTCTTGACGAGGTTCGCGAAAGCGTCAAGAAACACGAAGACGCCCTGAATACGCTAAACGATATGCTTGTGCAGTTGGACGGCAACGGAATCGACCCGGCTAAAGATAAATTTGTCCTCGGCCCGGCCCTTACCTACGACCGCAAGACCGAACGCTTTGTCGGAGCCGGCGCCGAGAAGGCCAACAAGTACATTACGTGCTCGTACCGCGAACCTTTCGTTATGCCGAAGGACCTTTAAGTCAATAATACGATAACCGAATGGGAAGGCACGGGTATGAAGCTCGTGCCTTCGGTTTATATAGGCAACAATACGATACTGCGGTCTAAGATAACAAAGAAGGGCTATATGAAGAAGAGATGTTTTGCGTGGATAGGTATTGTGCTTGTTTTATTACCGGGATTGTCTTTTTGTACTGCTTTGGATGGCAAAACGTGGCATGTCTCGGGAGAAAAGTTGGCCGGAATCGAAAAGCAGCATGCGCGGACAATAGCCGAGGCCGCAGCGCTCGCCGAGACGGGCGATACGGTGATTATTCATAGCGGCATCTACCGCGAGGCTGTCGTAATCGATAAGAGCGGGCTGCCGGGCAATCCGATTACGTTTCAAACTGCCGCCGGGACCGGCGTTATAATGACCGGCGCCGACCGAATCAGTGAATGGACCGAAATAAAAGGCGATGGCCATATTTACAGCACGCCCTGGCCGCACGAATTCATTACATGGAACCAGAACCACACGCATCCCGACGACGACTACCATCGCCTGATCGGCCGGTGCGAACAGGTTTTTGTCAAAGGCTACGCACTCCGGCAGGTCCTCGAACGTGACAAGCTTGCACGAGGCACCTTCTTTGTCGATCTTGACGACAAACGCCTCTACGTATGGAGCTACGATAATCAGGACGTCAGCAGCGGGAAGACTACGGTAGAGGCATCCGTTCGAGATCGTATTCTAACAGTAAAAGGTAATTATGTAACCGTTAAAGGCATTCGCTTTCGATACGCCGCAAATCGCGCTCAAAGAGGCGCCGCCGAATTCTCAGGCAATCATCTGACCGTTGAAGATTGCGTTTTCGAATACACCAATGCCGGCGGTGCCACATTCAAAGGCGAAGATATCACGGTCCGCCGCTGTACGTTCCAGCACAACGGTCAGCTTGGTTTTGGAGCCGGG
>Ga0265594_1001948_pt1 | contig 15431 bp, 12 predicted proteins | sample saktaG_11_FD_190147 | JGI IMG/M metagenome (GOLD analysis project Ga0265594, IMG submission 190147) | Saline water microbial communities from Sakinaw Lake, British Columbia, Canada - sak_2011_5_24_80m | ecosystem: Environmental > Aquatic > Non-marine Saline and Alkaline > Saline ... | reverse complement strand
GTTTTATTTTGAGCTTGGGTTTAACTTTTTTCATCCGTTGGCTGGCTTTTAAGTTAAAAATAGTTGACATTCCTGAAAAAAGCGAGAGAAAGATCCATAAAAAATCAACTCCTCTTTTAGGCGGTTTGGCTATTTTTTTGTCTTTTTTCCTTGTTTTATTCATTGTCAGACAGACACCTTGGTGGCCGGGAGATAAGGTTTTGGATAAACATTTATTCGGTTTGTTCATCGCCGGACTTTTTTTAATGGTCGGGGGATTTTTAGACGACAAGTATAGTTTGAAGCCCTCAAAACAGATTATCTGGCCGGTTTTAGCCTGTTTAGCAGTTATTATCAGCGGAATCGGCGTCAAATATATTAATAATCCTTTTGGTCCCGGTTATTTATACCTTGACCAGGTGAAATTTGAAATCATCCGTCTCAATGGAGTCCCTTATTATTTCACTCCTTTGTCTGACTTTATTACTTTTATTTGGTTGATGCTTTTAATGTATTCTACTAAGCTGTTAGACGGATTAGACGGTTTGGTTTCCGGTCTGACAGTTATCGGAGCTTTGGTCATTGCCGGGCTTTGTTTCATCACCCAGTTTTTTCAGCCCGATGTCGGGACCATGGCTTTAATTTTAGCAGGAGCCGGTTTGGGATTTCTTTGTTTTAACTGGCATCCGGCTAAAATATTTTTAGGAGAAGGAGGAAGTCTTTTTGCCGGTTTCATCTTGGGCGTTCTGGCCATAATTTCCGGAAGCAAAGTGGCAACCGCGTTTTTAATTTTAGGATTGGCCATTATTGACCTAATCATCGTCGTTGTTCAAAGGATTTTTATAGAACGCAAATCGCCTTTTAGAGGAGACCAGAGGCATTTTCATTTCCGTTTGTTAAAAACAGGCATTCCCCATCGTTTGGTGGTGATATTTTATTGGCTAGTCGCTCTAATTTTTGGTTTAAGCGCTTTATTTTTGCAAACCAAAGGCAAGATTATCTCCCTTATTGTTTTAGTTATGCTGGGAGGAGGTTTGATTACTTTTTCCTCCTTTAAAAAAGAAAAAAAAGGCCAAGTTGACAATCGCTAAAATTGTAATATAATATCTATTATGGAAAACAAAAAACAGGAAAATTCTTCCCTTAAAAGCGACGAGGTCGTCCTTTTTGCCGAAACTAATTACCGCAACGTTCGGAAAAAGTTTGGCATTAAAAAAAGAGACCGCCGCCAGCATATGTATTTAGTGGGTAAAACCGGGGTTGGCAAGTCAACGGCTTTTGAAAATATGATTTATCAGGACATTCAGAGCGGACAAGGAGTGGCTATAGTTGACCCTCACGGAGAATTGGCGGAAAAGGCCCTGAATTTTATCCCCCCCAGCAGAATAAACGACACTGTTTATTTCAATCCCGCTGACGCCGAATACCCTTTTGCCTTCAATGTCTTGGAAAGAGTGGGACCCGAACACCGGCATTTGGTGGCCTCCGGCTTGGTGGGAGTTTTTAAAAAGATTTGGGCTGATTCTTGGGGCCCAAGATTGGAATATGTTTTAAGGAACACGATTTTAGCCCTGCTTGAATATCCGGGAAGCACACTTTTGGGAATAATGAGGATTTTAGTTGACAAGGAATTCAGAAAAAAAGTGGTTGACCGTTTGACGGATCCTGTAGTAAAGTCCTTTTGGGTTGACGAATATCCGAGATACCCTGAAAAATTAAGAGCTGAGGCGATTGCGCCCATTCAGAATAAAGTGGGTCAATTTTTATCCACCTCTTTAATCAGAAACATCGTCGGTCAAATAAAGGCAAAAGTTGACCTTAGACAAATTATGGATGAAGGCAAAATTTTAATAATGAACCTTTCCAAAGGGCGGATAGGCGAGGACGCCTCCGCTTTATTGGGAGCAATGATGATTACCAAGATTCAAATGGCGGTGATGAGCCGGATAGATATTCCTGAGAATGAACGCCGCGATTTTTATCTCTATGTTGACGAATTCCAGAATTTCGCTACAGATTCGTTCGCGGACATCTTGTCAGAGGCAAGAAAATACGGTTTAAACCTGATTATCGCTCATCAATACATCGGGCAGCTGATGCTGGAAAATACCCGGGTGCGGGACGCCGTTTTCGGCAATGTCGGGACAATGGTGGTTTTCCGGGTCGGGGCGGAAGATGCGGAATTTTTAGCCAAAGAATTTCAGCCCTGCTTTGACGAGACGGATTTAGTTGACTTGGACGCCTATAATATTTACGTCAAATTGATGATTGACGGCGTCACTTCAGAGCCTTTTTCCGCGGTCACTTTGCCGCCCCTTTTTAAATTAGAAGGAAACAAGGAAAAAATAATAAAAATTTCCCGCGAACGTTATGCTGAACCGAGGAAGATGGTTGAAGAAAAAATCGCCCGATGGAGCGGGGTTCTTGAGATTGGCCAGAGTTTACCTAGTCCGGAAACGGAAAAATACGAAGCAAAATGTGACAATTGCGGCGTGCCGGTTTATGTTCCTTTCATTCCTGACGGCGTCAGGCCGGTTTACTGCAAAAATTGTTTGAAAAATATCCGCCAAGGAAGGATAGGGCAGCAAGAAAAGGAAATTTCTTTAAAAGAGGCGATTAAAAGGGGTCCGACTTCTTTTAAGAGATAGCGGAATGAATATGAAGAAATTTTTATTATTCACTATTTCTTTATTACTTGGTCTTTGTTTAATTGTTTTGATTTGCCAAAAAATTGATTTAAGAGGCGTTTTTCTGCGTTTTGGATTTCTAACGTGGATTCAAATTCTCGTCCTTTTTCTTTTAACTTTTATTAAAATAATAGTTTGGGTCGTCCGTTGGAAAATGATTCTTAGGAGTATGGGGTTTTCTCAGTTGCCTTTTAGAAATTTATTCAGCGCTCGGTTGGGAGAAATAGCTTTTAGCCATTTAATACCGGGCGTTTTTTGGGGCGGTGAGCTCGTGCGTCTTTTTGCCTTAAAAAAGAACACCAAGGTTCCTTTATCCCAGGGTTTGGTTTCCGTCGTTTCCGAAAGGATCATTGAAATTATTTCATTCGGGATTTTCGCTTTTTTCGGGGTTTTGATTTTGATTTTCAGACAAAATCTGCTCGGCGCCCTTTTTTATATCCTCATCAGCGCCTTTTCCTTGATTGCATTTTTTTTGATTTTTAGATTATTAAAATCTGAAAAAATTTCCAGTTTGATAAAATTTCTTCATCTGGACAAGATAAAATTTTTCAGCCAAAGCAGCGCAATGAATTTAGTTGGAAAAGTGGGGTTCATTTGCGAAGAAATAATAAATTTCTTTAAAAATATGCCCCAAATTGTTTTTTGGGGTATAATTTTGTCTTGTTCTGGTTATATAATAGACGCCGTTCAGATAGTCCTTTTTGTCAGGTTTTTAGGGGAGCCGGTCGCTTTTGCCAATGCTATTTTGGTGAAAATTCTGATTATGCTTTCTTGGTTTGTTCCCATCCCCGCCGCCCTTGGGGTTTATGAAGGAATAAACGTTTTAGCTTTTCAGGAGTTTCAATTAACCGCGGAAACAGGGCTGAGCTTTGCTTTAATGACCAGATTGATTGATTTCAGTTTTGTCATCGTTGGCCTGTTAATCGTTATTTATTACCTCACTCATCATTTTTTCCAGATATCAAATAAGAATAATAGTCATATAAATTAAAATATGACGGCAGATGAAATTAGAAAAAATTTTATTGAATTTTTCAGGAAAAAATCCCATCAGGTCGTGGGGTCGTCTTCTTTGATTCCCGCCGACCCGACAGCCCTTTTTACTTCAGCGGGCATGCAGCAGTTTGGTCCCTATCTCAGCGGAGAGACCGAGTCTCCGTATAAACGGGCCTGTTCTACACAGAAATGTTTTCGGACTTCCGACATTGACGAGGTCGGCGATGAATTCCATCACCTGTTTTTTGAAATGCTGGGCAACTGGTCATTCGGGGATTATTTCAAAAAAGAGGCCGTTGCCTGGGCATGTGAGTTATTGGTTGACAACTGGCATTTGGAAAAAGACAGGTTATGGATAACAATTTTTAAAGGAGAAAAAGGCGTTCCCGGCGACGGCGAAGCGGAGAAAATATGGCGGGAGAACGGTATTCCTGAAGAAAAAATAAAAAAATTCGGTTCAGAGGATAATTTTTGGGGTCCGGTCGGTTCAACCGGTCCTTGCGGTCCTTGTTCAGAAATACATTATGACCGCGGCAAAGAATTCCAGAAAAAAAAATGCACCCTGCCTTTTTGCGGCCCTAATTGCGGCTGCGGCCGTTTTGTTGAAATTTGGAACCTGGTTTTTATGGAATACAATAAAACAGAGAAGGGAGAATACAAGAAATTGCCAGTGCAAAATATTGACACCGGGGCAGGTTTGGAAAGACTGGCCTGCGTTTTGCAAAAAAAAGAATCAGATTATGAGACAGATTTGTTCTTGCCCTTAATGGAGGAAATCAAGAAACTTTCAAGACAAAATGATTTCAATGTCAAAGCCGGGAGGATTGTTGCGGATCACTTAAGAGGAATTTGTTTCTTGATTGCCGACGGCGTTCTGCCAAGCAAAGAGGACAAGGGTTATATTTTGAGAAGAATTATCAGAAGGGCCATGAGATACGGCCGTTTATTGGGAATGACTAAGGACTTTTTAATTTCTTTGGCCAAAATTGTCGTTGATGAATACAAGGACGTTTACCCGGAGCTGGAAAAAGGACGCAATGACATTTTGACCATTATTCAGAAGGAGCAGGAAAAGTTTGAACAGACCCTGGGACAGGGATTAAAAAAATTCAACAACATCGTCAAGCTGTCCCTGAAAGGGAACAAACAATACCTTGAGCCGGAAGAGGTTTTTCATTTGTACGATACTTACGGCTTTCCTTTGGAATTAACCAAAGAAATGGCCAAGGAACATAATTTAAAAATTGACGAAGAAGAGTTTAAAAAGAAATTTAATCTTCATAAAGAAATTTCCCGTGCCGGGGTGAAAAAGAAGTTCGGCGGGGCAGGCGAATGGGGAGAAAAAGTCGCTCCCCATCATACAGCAACCCATTTGTTGCATCAGGCTTTAAAACAGGTCTTGGGCGACCACGTTTGTCAGGCCGGCTCCGATTTGACCCCGGAAAGATTAAGATTTGACTTCACTCATCCGGAAAAATTGACCACTGAGCAGATTAAAAAAGTTGAAGAGATCGTTAATCAGAAGATTAAACAGGGAATAAAAGTAAAAATAGGTGAAATGTCCTATGAACAGGCGATAAAATCCGGAGCCTTGGCTTTTTTTAAAGAGAAATACCCAAAAACGGTAAAGGTTTATTCTGTCGGCGATTTTTCCAAGGAAATTTGCGCCGGCCCCCATGTCAAAAACACCGAAGAAATCGGCAATTTTAAAATCATTAAAGAGGAGGCAAGCGGGGCCGGGGTCAGAAGAATCAAGGCGATTATAGGTAATTAACTAACTAATAAATTAACTAATTAATTATGGCTATCTCAAAAAAACTTATCAATTACTTAAAGGAAAAAAAAGTCAGTTATGAGCTGATTGAACACCGTATCGTTTTTACGGCGTGGGATTTGGTCAAAACCCTTCATTTAAAGAAACCGGAAGAAGCGGCAAAAACTTTGGTTGTTAAAACGGACAAAGACCCGGTGATGGTTCTTTTGCCCGCCGACAAGAATTTGGACAAAGCCAAGTTCAAAAAGATTGTCAATGAATGGCGGAAGAAACAGGGATTAAAAGCAATCAAAGACATTGAATTTGTGAAAGAAAAATGGATGAAAGAAAATATCAAGATAGGAAAACTGGGTGTGATTCCTCCTTTCGGCCAGTTGTTAAAAATGCCGGTCTTCGCTGACAATCTTGTTCTTAAGCCGTTAAAGATTATTGTCAATGCGGGCGAGTACGGGGTTTCCTTAAAGATAAAGACCAAGGATTTAATAAAATTAGAACAACCCGTAAAGGGAAGTTTTAGCAAGAAAAAATAGTCGCTAATTGGCTTATGTACACGCTTACGCTTGAAAAATTTCAAGGACCGTTTGATTTATTGCTTCAATTAATTGAGAAAGAAAAGTTGGACATCACGGAAGTTTCATTGGCTAATGTCACTGGCGAGTTTTTAAATTATCTGAAAAAAGTGGAAGAGATTCAGTTCGATGAATTGGCTGATTTTTTGGAAATCGCGGCAAAATTGATTTTAATCAAGTCCCGGCTTTTGATTCCCGAAGTAATGGAAGACGATGAAGAAGGCCAGGACCTGGTTGCTCAGTTAAAGATTTACCAGCAATATGCCCGGGTGACGAAAGAAGTGGGGAAAATTGCCAGCAAGCCGATATACTCTTTTGCCCGGGACAGGATTTCCTTGGAAATTGTCCCTGATTTTTCGCTGGAGGTCAAAATTACAAGCGACGTTTTGGAAAAATATTTTAAAAATTTGGTTTCCATCATTCTCAACCAAATCAAGCTTAGTCAACAGACGTTCAAAATAAGGGTTGTCTCCTTGAAAGAAAAAATCAGCGAATTAATTGACATTTTAAAAGAAAGAGAAAAGGTCATTTTCAATTCTTTAATCAAAAAAAGACAAAAACCGGAAAAAATCGTCATGTTTTTGGCGGTTTTAGAATTGGTCAAGAGAAGACAGGTCGTCGTTGACCAGGACGGGCTTTTCAAAGATATTGTTCTTAAAAAATATAAAAAATGAAGTTATGGATACAGCAAAACTTAAATCAGTAATTGAAAGCCTGCTTTTCATCGTTAACCGGCCTTTGAATAAAAAGGAACTGGCTAAAATTACTGAACAAAAATTAGAAAACATAGAACAGGTCTTAAACGAATTAATTAAGGAACATAATTCAACGGAGCGGGGAACAAAGATTATTCAGAACGGTCAGGATTTTCAAATGGTTACCAATCCGGAGAACAGTCCGATTATCCAGAAATTTTTAAAACAGGAAATCAACCAGGAATTAACCCCGGCTTCGTTGGAAACGTTGGCGATAATCGCTTATCGCGGACCGATTAAACGGGACGAATTGGAACAAATCCGCGGAGTCAACTGCAGTATTATTCTGCGCAATTTATTAATTAAAGGGTTGATTATTGAGGAAGACAAAGATAAACAGATTTACAATGTTAGTTTGGACTTTATTCGGCATTTGGGCATTAATGATTTAAGAGAGTTGCCCGATTATGAAAAATTAAATCAGGAGATTCCTTTGTCTTCTTTGGTCCAGGAAGAATAAGCTCTCATAGTTCAACGGACAGAATACAGGCTTCCGGAGCCTGGGATGGAGGTTCGATTCCTCCTGGGAGCATAGTCCTTCACTAAAGATATGGACTATAAATATTGAAATAAATCGGCAGACTATATATACTCTCGTCCTCCGTAGCCTTGGCAAAGGAGGATTCCTCTTGGGAGCATTGGTATTTTTTAAAATTAATCTAATATTAAATAAAAAGTGAGAAAAATAAAATTTACAGAAATATATAAAAGATTATTTATTAGAGATTTTTCATTAGCAAATGTTGAAATTTGGTATCGAGCAGAGAGTAAAAATAAAAAGCAATGGACTAACAATCGGCAACCGCATCAACCTTATATTGTTTTTGAAAGAAAAGATGATTTAGTAACTGTTTATTACAGCCAGAATGGGCTTAAGTGGATGGAAGATGAATTGAAAAAAAAGATTAAAACGGAAAAAAATTTCCTAGAAACAGTTAAAAAAATAGTTATTAAAAAGAATAAACCCTTGAAAGAAATATATAAAAACCTCAGAATTTTGAATTATAAAGAATTAATTAAGTTTTTACGCGACTTTGAAGATTGTTATCCTTGGATGGAGGCATTATGGTTTATTTGCACCATTACGGATTTAAAAGATATTGATATTAGTTCGTTGGCAGAAATAAGAAAAAAAACAGATAATTTTGCATCTAATACAGAATTAGTTATTAGAAGATCAATAGAAAATTGTTTTCCAAGATGTAAGGATTACGCAGATGTTATATCCGGGGAAGAGATTAAAACTAAAAAAATATCCTCCCTTAATGAATTAAAAAAAAGAAAAAAAGCATATATTTTTACCGACGATAAATTATTTGTTCAAACAAGTAGAAAAACAATCAAAAAAAAATATAATATTAAAATAGAAAAAGATATTATAAAAAAAGTAAATATTTTTAAAGGGAAACCAGCTTACAAGGGAAAAGTGCAGGGAAAAGTAAAAATAGTTATGGGTTTTCAAGAGGGAAAGAAATTCAAAAAGAATGATATATTAATAGCTTCAATGACAATGCCTGATATTATGCCAGCGATTAAAAAAGCAAAAGCAATAGTGACTGACGAAGGAGGATTTTTATGCCATGCCGCCATTGTTTCCCGAGAACTTAAAATTCCTTGTATTGTCGGCACCAAAATCGCCACCAAAGTTCTCAAGGACGGGGATTTAGTGGAAGTTGATGCTAATAAAGGGGTGGTGAAAAAGATAAATTAATCAATATGACTGCTAAAAATACTAAGAAAGAGTGGGTTAAGAATTTTGGCATTAGAGCCTCTGTTTTAACTATTTATGCCTTAGCAAAAGGACATAAGTATATTAGCAAAGTTTATGGTTTACCTATTTGTTTTGATTATAAATATATAGATGGTGAAGAGTTTAGAACCGCAGACTATTTACAAAGACTAAATAATATTGTCAGTCAAGACGTTAAAAAATGGGTAAAGTTGATCGCTGATAAATTAAGCTTAATTGTTGATGAGTTTGAGTTATTTTGCCGGCAGGAAAAGGGATATAATAAAAACTCACAGGTACACAGTGATTATAAAGAGTTTTTTGAAAGATACAGTTATTTTGTTGGTATTTGCGACATACCGGTTTTTATTGATGAAGCAGTGAGCGAGAAAATTTTAAATGAGCTGGAAAAAAGAAAAGTTAAGAATATTGACAAACATTTCCAAATCCTTACTACTTATCTTCAAAATATTTATGTAAGTCAGGAGAATGAAGAACTTCTTAAACTTGCCATTAGGGTAAATAAAAAAAAGAATTTGTTTTTAAATAATTTTAAAGAGTTTAAAAAAACTGTCTTATATCAAGAGATATTAAGTCATCATTCTAAATATTCTTGGATGGGCTTTCGTTTACTTTTAGGAAAGGAATTTACTTTAGGGTATTTTTTAAAGAAAATAAAGGGAAATATGGACACAGCCCAAAAACAGCTGAATGAGATTTTAATTAAACAAAGACGAAATAAAGAATTATTCAAGAAAACCGTAAATAAACTGAAGCTAGATAATGATTTACTGCAGTGCGGACAATTATTAATGTGGATTAGAGACAAAAGGTATGTCGGTATTACTAGAGGCGGGTTTTATAAAAGGAATTTGTTTAAAGAACTTGCTCAAAGATTAAAAGTCAGCCAAGAAGACGTGCTTTATTTATTACCCAAGGAAATAAAAGAGGCCTTAGTAAGAGGAAAGAAGATTAATAAACGTTCAATTACGCAAAGAAAAAAAGGATATGCCCTGATTCTTGAAAACGGCAGAGTGGGTAATTTAATCGTTGGGAAAGAATTATCTGTATTAAAAAGGGAAGATATAAGCCAGATTAATGAATTGAAAGGACGGAGTGCCAATTCTGGCCGGGCTTCTGGAGTGGTGAGGGTTGTCATTTATGATAAAGATTTACTCAAATTTAAATCAGGCGAAGTTTTGGTGACTAACATGACCACTCCTGATTATATTACAGCTATGAAAAAAGCGGCAGCCATAGTTACAGATTTGGGAGGAATAACTTGTCATGCAGCTATTATCAGTAGAGAGTTAAATATTCCCTGCATTATTGGCACGCAAATAGCCACTCGAGTTTTGAAAAACGGGGATTTGGTTGAGGTGGATGCGGAGAAGGGGGTGGTGAATGTATTAAATAGAAAATAAAAAATATGAGAGAATATATTTTTTTCAATACCGAGCCGAACGTTAATATTTTAGGCCTTAACCCGATTATTAACGCCTTTTGGGACAAAAGGATGGAGAAATTAACCGGTTATCGGACTTCAAGTTTTATTTATGAAATGAAAGACGGAGTGATGAACGCCGGTTTATTCAAAAGAGAATGGGATAAAATGGCGCGGATTTTTTTTCAGCGTTTTTTAGACGACCGCTTCTTTTCCGAAAAATTAAGAAGGGAATTAGAAAAAGACGGTAGAAAATTATATAATTTTTGCCATGACGCCTTAGTTGAACATAAGCGCAATTTATTGGGGGAGAATAGAAAAAAAATGACGATTTTACGGATTTTTTCATTATATACGACCATTTGCATTCCCGGATTGGTCGGACCAATTATTGAATTCGGTTCGGGCGGAATGACTAATAAGATTAAGGAGATATTAAAGGGAAAGAATTTGGCGGCAATAGGGCTGAATGAGGCCGAATGTCTGACTATTTTAGTATATCCCAATAAAATAACCTGGACGGAAAAAGGGCGTGACGCTTTATATAAACTCACCGCTGGTATTTATCGACGGCGGGAAAAATTGGTTAATTTATCACAGAAATTTTCGGCCGGGATTAATGGTTACGTTCAGAAATGGGGCTGGCTATATTATGGCTACGCCGGACCGGAATATAACTCGCAAAATGTGCGGGAAGAGATAAAGATTATTCTGGATAAGAAGGAAAACCCTCAACGGCAACTGAAGCGGATCAAGGATGGACATCAAAAAAAAATCAAGGAACAGAAAACTTTGAAGCATAAATTAAATTTAAATTTTAAGGAGCAATATTTAATAAATGCCGCCCAGGATTTTGGTTATACTAAAGTTTATCGGGCAAATTTAATGTCCTTGGCTTGCTATACCGTTAATAAGCTTTTATTGGATTTTGCCAAAAAAGAGGGCTATTCCTTGAATCAAATAGGAGCCTGTACCGTCAGGGAGGTGGCCGCTTATCTTCAAGGGAAAAGACCGTTACCGCCAGTTTCAACTCTGAATAAGAGGCGGCAGTATTCATTGTTAATTTCTAAAGAAAAAAATGACAGAGTGCTGGTGGGTCGAAAAGCGGCGGAATGGGTGAAGAATAACGTGATTCGAGAGAAGATCAATAAGAATATTAAAGAGTTGGTCGGAACCGTAGCTTGCATGGGAAAAGTGCAGAAAGTTTCTGGTTTAATTAGAACAGTTATGGGTTCTAAAGATTTAAATAAAGTTAAAAACGGGGACATTTTAATTTCCACGACAACTATTCCGGATTATGTGCCCGCTATGCGCCGCGCCGGCGCGATTGTCACGGAGACCGGTGGTTTGACCTGTCATGCGGCGATTGTTTCGCGGGAATTAAATAAACCTTGTCTGATAGGAGTTAAGCATCTTCTACAAATTTTTCAGGACGGTATTCGGGCGAAGGTTGATTTGGAAAAGGGGATTATAAGAAAAGTATAATAAAAATTGGATTTAGTTGAAGTGGATGCCAATAAAGGGGTGGTTAAAATACTAAAAAAATAACATAATTATTAAGTGGCAATTTATTATGTTAATAAGCTGTCAGCGAGGATATATATATGTCAAAACTTAAATATCTTTATAACAATAAGGATCCTTGGATGTTAGCTGAGGATATTCCTGATATGGATTTTTTCTTTTGCCAAATGTGGCTGACTTGTTTTGTTAATGAATTTGATTGGCCAGGCGGGAAAGCTTACGCAAAAATACTTTCCATTCATAAAGGTTACCACCAATGGTTTTATTTTGGCGAACAAGATTCTAAAGAATTAGGGGATTATTTGGTAAAGAAATTCTTAAAGAATCCTGCTTTTGTAAAAAAGGTAAATAAAGAGATTGTAAGATGGGCTGATATTTTATACAGATATGGTGATTCCTTGCCGGAAACAGGACTTGATAGATGTAGTAATCGTCAACTTTGGAAATTTTACAAAAAACATAATGAAATTCACACCAAGTATTATCAATGGGCTTGGATTCCGGTAGCCGTTGACATGTTTCATTCCAATTTAACCGAAAAACTTAAACAGTATTTACGGGATATTGGAGTTAAGGAAGAGAAGATTAACGAATATTTTGTTTTATTAACCCAGCCGACCAAAAAGTCCTTAATTCAAATAGAGCACGAAGAGTTTTTAAAAATAGCCATAAAGATTCAGAAAGATAAATATCATCAAGAACTTTTTAAAGAGCTGTTTAAAAAGTTTAAGGAACAGGAGGTAGCAAAGTTTGGTTATGAAACACATAGTCTGGAATATGAAAAACTTTTTGAAAAAAGCGTTGAAGGAATTAAAAACAAGATTAAACCGCATATTTATAGATTAATTCAAAAACATTACCAAAAATATTTCTATGTTGCTCACATGTGGGTAGGTAAGGTTTCCAGCTTTGAGTATTATTTAAAAGAATTTGTTCGACTTGTCGGCAGTGGAGCAAATCTTGAAGCAGATTACAGAAAAGAACAAAAAAACTTGGCTTCCACTTTAAAAAAACGACAGCAATTAATTAAAAAATTGAAGATAAGAAATCCTTTGTTAATATTTTTTAACGGTTTTGGCGACTTTATGGTTACTAAGATTTATCGTCGTTTTGCCCAGATTTACGCCCTTTATAAAATGGAATATATTTTAGAAGAAATAGGCAAGAGATTAAATCTTAATTTAATGGAAGTCAGATTTATGTTGCCCGAGGAAGTTAAAAAGGCCCTGCTTTTTAATAAGATCAATCGTAAAAAAATTAAACAAAGAAAAAGGTTTTGTGTTTATTATGTAGAAAAGGGTCAGGATAAAATGTTTGTTGGGGTTAAGGCCAAAGAAATAGCTAAAACGACTAAAAGAAAGATTGAGAAGGTAGTTGAGATTAAAGGGCAAACCGGTTGTGTTGGCAAGGCTAAAGGAAGGGTAAAGATAATTTTCCGGCCCCGGGACATGGGTAAGATGAAAAAGGGAGATATCTTGGTTTCAATTGCCACTGATCCTGATATTGTTCCGGCCATGAAAAAAGCCGCGGCTATTGTTACTGAACAAGGAGGGGTAACTTCTCACGCGGCCATTGTTTCCCGCGAACTCGGCATTCCCTGCGTCATCGGCACCAAAATCGCCACCAAGGTTCTCAAGGACGGGGATTTGGTTGAGGTGGATGCCAATAAAGGGGTGGTTAAAATAATTAAGGCATAATCAAATGATTTTGAATTTATGAAAAATTTAAAATTTGAGGGAGAAAGCAGGGAACAAGAGAAAAAATATAATCCCAACAATGAGGGAATAATTTCGGTTTTTCGCCATGGTGAAAAAAATTCCGACGGCAGTTTATCTGAATCAGGATTTGCCCAAGCCAGAAAAATCGGAGAAAAAACCGAAAGAATGGGACGAATTGTTAAAGACTATGGCAGTCCGATGAAAAGAACGCAGGATATGGCTAGAGAAATGTCTGAGAATTTAGTTCAAAAAGAAGTTGTCAATTTAGACACGGGCGAACCAATAAAAGGAGAAAAATATCAAAGTCGAGTAAGAAATGAATTTTCCTGGATGGTTAAGGGCAAAACAGGTCAATTTATGGAAAAAGATTGGTTTGAATTAGCCAAAGAATATCCGGAAAAACCATTAGAGGTTTATCTGAATTTTGGCGAAAAAAGACCTGATCCGGACACTTTATCGCCAAAAGAAATGGCCAGTCGAGTGGCTAAAGTATTATTTGATCAAATCAGAATGATTGGCCGATTAAAACCAGGTTCAAAAGTCAATTTAGCCGACGCTTCTCATACGCCGGTCTTAGATATTTTTGTTTTAATAGCTTTTAAAGATCAAATAGAGCAGGACCCGATTAATCCCGAGGGCAAGACTTTAGTGGAAAAAATGGGAGGGATGTTTAAAACCGCTGATGGATTTGAGGTGAAAGCGAAAACTGACAGCGAAGGCAATCTTTCCGCCAAAGTATTTTTTAGGGGGAAAAAGTATAATATAGATTTGAACGATTTTGAAAAATTAGCGAATTTTTACAAAGAAGAGAAACAAGAAAATTAGAATCAACTAATTATATATGCTGAAGTTAAACCCAAAAGATTACGATTATCTATGGACAGACCACGATATTAATTTTATCTTTACTTCTTGTTATCTTTTTAAGGAATTCAAGACGGTTGATATAGTTTTAATTTATGATTATTTAAATAAGGGGTTAAAATTTTATCTTGCAAAGAGTTATAGAAAAAAATTGTCCGAGTACGGGATAATTTTTTATAATAAATTATTTCCTGTTTGGAAAAAGAAAATCATAAAAAACATTCAAGAAGGAAAAAGGATTATTAGGGAGACAAAAGAACATAAGAATATTATTAGGTTAATGACAAATGACGAAATTAGAAGACATATAGTTAAACGGGTAAATTTATTTCAATCGTTAGGAGGGAATTATTTCTATACAGAATTCTTTTTTCTAGATAAAATTGAAGCATTAACAAGCGAAGAAATTAAGAAACACAAAAATCTTAGCAGAAATTTGAAACAGGTTGGCAAAATTAAATTTGAAGCAAGGAGTGTATTGAATAATTTTTATAACTACAAAAAGATTTTTGAGCCGTATATACAGGAAGTTTGCGAGAGAACTGAAAGGAAAGACGTTCCTTGGTTGAGTTATCAAGAAATTATTAGAGTTATAAAAGGAGAATATGTTGCAACTTCTAATCGAGATAAAACCAATTGGTTGTTATGTAAAAAGAATAATTGGAAACTGATACAAGGAAAAAAGGCAACAGAAACAATGAAACATTTTGACAGTTTTTTTAAAATTGATACGGACATAATTAAAGGATTAGTGGCCAGTCCGGGAATCAAGAGGGGGATTGTCAAAGTTCTTCGGACCAGTTTTAGTGATAAAGTTAACGAAGAAATAAAAAAAGTAGAGAATGGCGACATTTTAGTCGCGGCGACCACTGGTCCGGAAATTATGACCGCTTGTGAGAAGGCTGGGGCGATTGTGACCGACGAAGGTGGAATTACTTCGCATGCCGCTATTGTCAGTCGTGAACTTAAAATTCCTTGTGTTATCGGTACTAAAATCGCTACTCAGATTTTGAAAGATGGAGATTTGGTTGAAGTAGACGCGACTCGCGGCATAATTAAGATTATTAAAAAATTAATTTAGTTGATGCCGAAGAAATGGGTATCAAAATAATTTTAGTCAAGAATTATAAACAATTTAAAAAAGAGTTAGATAGATATCTTTATAGTTAAAGTAAAAGTGAAGGTGCTAGAAAATCAGTAAGAAGACTGAATCGTCTTTAAATTTCGGGGCGCGTATGTCGCTCTTTTTGTTATCCACTTGACAAAACCAATCTTTTATATTGTAATAAAAGTATTAATAAGGTAATAATTACAATATTATGTTAGATAAGTTATTTTCTTCTAAAATCAGGTATAAAATTATAGACTATTTTCTCAAAAACAAAGAACAAA
>Ga0265594_1001943_pt1 | contig 15450 bp, 13 predicted proteins | sample saktaG_11_FD_190147 | JGI IMG/M metagenome (GOLD analysis project Ga0265594, IMG submission 190147) | Saline water microbial communities from Sakinaw Lake, British Columbia, Canada - sak_2011_5_24_80m | ecosystem: Environmental > Aquatic > Non-marine Saline and Alkaline > Saline ... | reverse complement strand
GGTATAATTCTCAAGATGGTCGTATGTTCCCCAATCAATATCAATTACATCATCCACAGCTCGATTCAAACTGTTAAGTCGGTTATTTGTCCATCCCCGCAGCAAGCTGCGGGGTATTCGATAAAATCAATCGACAGAAGGATGGATAAGAAGAGAGGACGGCCAAAAAAGGGAGAAAAACTTCTTGAAGTCCATTTAATCGAGGCTCAGATAGAATTGGACTATGATGAGGTATCAAAAGAAAAATCAAAGCTTGGAAGATTCATTTTAGCTTCAAATGACATCAATATCGATCCAAATACCATTCTAAGCTACTATAAGGGGCAGCAAGCAGTTGAACGCGGGTTCAGATTCCTGAAAGATAAGAGCTTCCGCGTGGCTGAGGTGTATCTCAAGAAAGAAGAACGCATCGAAGCTCTTGCCATGATCATGGTCCTGACGCTCATGATATATTCTATCGCGGAGTGGCTGATCAGAAAACGAATGAGAGAGACGGGAGAGACCATACCAAACCAGCTAAAGAAGCCAACACAAAAGCCAACATTCAAGTGGATAGCTTTTCTGTTCATGGGAGTTGCAGAAGTTACAATCTGGATTAATGGTGAAATGCACCTGAAGATTGCGAATCTGAATGATAATCTTGTTAAGATTATTCGACTATTGGGGCAGGATTGCGAAAAATACTATGGATTGGAGCGTTGATGCGGAATGCGGGTTCCACTATCTTAATGGAATATTTTCATCTCGAGACGATATCCCGAGTTTGGCTAACTTAATTTATAAAGCGGCATGATATAATATTTTATTGAGCATGTTCGATTCGAGATATATGTCTCAACCTCGTTGATTAAATATTTATTGAACTTGATGGAGAATATATCAGCATGCCATTCATCCCGTTCCTCCGGTTTGGCGGAGGTTTCATCAAAGCCGACGAAGATGCGAAAGATCCCGGTGAGATTCCATGACGGACGTCTGCCTCTGTTTCGAGGTCCATCAGCCTTTGAGGCTCAGAAAGGACTTCTTCTGGGGCGGCTCGCCCCTGAAGAGGATCGAGCCCGACCAGATATCCGACTTCTACCTCGACGACCCGGAGAACCGGAGGATATTCGACCGCGTGGCCGAGAAGTGCTACCTTCCGACAAACGATATCATATTCGAAGAGATAAGGCGGCACCAGGATTCAGAGCGGCCCTTCAAGGCCGCCTACAGCTTCTCGGGGGTCTTTCTCGACCAGTGCGAAAGGTACAACCCCAGGGTACTGGAATCCTTCGCCAGGCTCGTGGATACCGGGATGGTGGAGGTTATGGAGCAGACCTACCACCACTCCCTTGCAAGCCTCTACGAGGACGGGAGGGAGTTTAGAGAGCAGGTCAGAATGCACCGGGAGAGGATCTGGGATGACTTCGGCGTGAAGCCCAGGATATTCGAGAACACAGAGCTTCTCTACGACGACCGGATCGCGAAGGTCGTCGAGAAGATGGGCTACGCCGGGATCTTCGCCGAGGGGATCATAGCCCCTCCAAACCACGTCTACAGGCCGGAGGGGTGCGAGAGGATATCTCTACTCCTGCGAGACTACATGATCACCGACGATATGGGATTTCGGTTCTCGGCCCGGTGGTGGAACGAGTACCCCCTCACCGCCGTGAAGTACGCCTCCTGGATCGCGTCAAAGCCCGGCGAGTGCGTCAACATCTTCTGCGACTACGAGACCTTCGGCGAGCACCAGTGGGCCGACACCGGGATCTTCGAGTTTTTGAAGTTCCTCCCCGGCGAGATCCTCAAGTGGGAGCACCTGAGGTTTGCAACCCCCAGCGACGTGGTGGATAAAAATTCGCCCATCGAGATCATAAGCGTTCCAAAGACCACCTCCTGGGCCGACATCGAAAGAGACACCAGCTGCTGGCTGGGAAACGCTCTCCAGTGGGCCTGTTATTCCTACCACCGGAGGCTTGAGGGCCCCATCAAGGAGAGCGGAGACGGGCTTCTCCTGGAGACCTGGAGGACGCTGGGCCTTTCCGACCACCTCTACTACGCCTTCACCCACGGAGGCGCACCCGGCGAGGTCCACAACTACTTCAGCCCTTACGGAGGCCCATACGATGCCGCGATCACTTTCTTTTCCGTCCTCTCAGACCTCCACTATCGGGTGAAGTCCTGGGTCGATGCCGCCGACGACCCCTTCCTCTTCTCGACGGGGATCGACCAGTTCACTGGCGATGCTGCCTGGGGCCGGAGGGGCCTGAGAGAGGTTCTGGAAAGTGCAAAGATCGATTCCCTCGAATACCATGCGAAGAGGGGAGACCTCTCGGCCTGGGTGAGGTCGGGCCTCCACGACGAAGCCCTCGCCGAGAGGCTCGAAGCGACGGAGGGGCTCCGCGGAGAGGGCCTGAGAGCGGCCCTTCTGGAGGCGGTGGACGAGGCCGCGAGCAGAGCCAGATCAGAGGGGAAGAAAGCGGGTCGAGATCAAAAGAAGGTCAACCCTGAAAGCGGGAGGAAGAAGATATGAGCCTTGATCTCGGTTTTCATCCGAAAAGCTATCAAGAGGGAGCAAAGCGCGAATGGCTGATCACCAACGGCCTCGGAGGCTACGCCTCCTCCACGATTCTGGGGGCGAACACCAGGTCCTACCACGGCCTATTGGTGGCGGCAATGAATCCGCCCACAGAAAGGACCTTGCTCCTCTCGTCCCTGGACGAGGAGCTGATATCCGAATCGGGCCATCGCCATCTGGCCTGTCATCAGTACCCTGGTGCGATATACCCCGAGGGGTTCCGCCACCTGGAGGAGTTCCGGCAGGACCCGATCCCGACGTTCCTCTACAGGACGGAGGACGGTGCCGCCATCGAGAAGAAGGTGTTCATGATCCAGGGCGAGAACACCACCGTCGTAAATTACAGGGTTGAAGGAAGGGGCCTCTTCAGGGTGGTGCCGCTCGTCAACTGCAGGAGCTTTCACGTCGCCTCTCGCGCCGCCCCCTCGATGGACCAGGAGGAGATCGATCTTGAGGGCGGTGGGAGCGGCGTTCGCCTCAGCTCGGGGTGCGACTTCGTCCTCGTCTCGGACAAGGCCCATTACGTCAGAGGGGAGCTCATGTACAACAGCCTGGAGTACGAGGTCGAAAGGCGGAGGGGCCTCGCCTGGAAGGAGGACTCTTTTTGCCCCGGGCGGTTCGAGGTCCAGGTCGACGGCCACATCTCTTTCAACGTAGTCGCATCAATCGACCGGGATTCGCCGGAGGGGGCTGAAGAGCTGATGAGCCGAGAAGAGGAGAGGGTCAAGGGGCTTTTGGGCGACAAAAGGCGCGACCCCAGGTTCGGGAGGCTTGCGGTCGGAGCTGACCAGTTTCTGGTAAGAAGGGGCGAGGGAAAGAGCATCATCGCAGGGTACCACTGGTTCAACGATTGGGGAAGGGACGCCATGATATCGCTGCCGGGGCTCCTCCTCACAACGCGCAGGTTCGATGAAGCTAGGGCGGTCCTGACCACCTTCGCCGGGGCGATGAAGGGCGGCCTTCTACCCAACGACTTCGGTGCCCAGGGCTACAACACCATCGACGCTGCCCTCTGGTTCTTCTGGGCGGTCCACAAGTACTGGGCCTATTCCGAGGATACGGACCTAGTGAGGGACCTGTTCCCCTCCCTCAGGGCGATCGTCGACCGCTACTCCCGGGAGACTCCGGGATCTTTTTCGGATGAGGACGGGCTGATCGTCTCAAAGCCAGGCCTCACCTGGATGGACGCGAAGGTCGATGGCCAGTTCGTCACGCCCAGGGCCGGAAAAGCCTGCGAGATCAACGCCCTCTGGTACAATGCCCTGTTGGTCATGGAGGTCTTCTCCGAAGAGCTGGAGGAGGAGGAGGAGGACGGCAGGCTCGCAGAGAAGGTCCGCGATAGCTACAAGAGGTTCTGGAACTCGGAATCTGGTTGCCTCTTCGATTTGGTCGACGAGAAGGATGCCGCCATAAGGCCGAACCAGGTGATAGCGGCATCCCTGCCCTTCACACCCCTCGACGAAGACCAGATCAGAGGGATCGTGGCCAGAGCCACCGAGGAGCTCCTCACCCCCTACGGCCTGAGAACCCTCTCGCCGGAGGATCCAGCATACATAGGACGGTACGAGGGCGGACCTGCCGAGAGGGATCGCGCCTATCACCAGGGGACGGTCTGGCCCTGGCTTTTGGGGCCGTACATAACCGCTCGTCTGAAGGCGAGCCGAAGCTCGAAAAAGAGCAGAGACGAGGCCAGGGAGCTGATGAGACCTCTCATGGACCTCGACGGCCAGATCGGCGTTGGGACGATCTGCGAGGTCTTCGACGGCGACGAGCCCCACCGGCCCGGTGGCTGCATATCCCAGGCCTGGTCCGTTGGAGAGGTGATGAGGGCCTGGTCGGAGGACGTGATGATGGGGGCGAGCAGGCTGAAGAGGGAAGGCGTTTAGAGGGGCAAGCCTCGGCCTTCTTCCTCCACCACCTCTTCCGTTCTTTTTTCGATCGTCTACTCTACAAGGGCCGCGTCTTGAGGCTGCGCCATCATCGCCATCAGCATGTCAAGCCAAGAGGGGGCGTTCATGGCCTCTTCTGGCACCTCTATCACGACCGGCTCGTTGTAGTTGGAATAGATCACCGTCGAGTCGGATTTGATCTCCATATCGATCTCGCCCATCTCGCCGACGGGAAGGTCCATCATATCAGAGGTCAGGGTCAGCTCCAAGGCGACCTGGTTTTTCAGGGGCAGGTGAGACTCCTTGGAGATCCATGTCGTCCACTCCATCTCGCTCTCCTCGAAGATCTCGTTCATATCCATGGTGTAAAGCGGCATCGAGCCCATCTGCTGGTTGAGGATCATGGTGAAGGTCTCAGTGTCGGGAACTACTTTCACCTTGTAGGCGTCCTCACCGTTGACCTTCTCGGACCCCACCAGCTCGATCTCGGAAGCGTTGAGGAGCTCTGCCTGGGTTCTAACCTGGTTCTGCTGGTCCCACATGTCTTCAGGCATCCCGGGCATCCTCGTCCAGTTTCCGTCGATGTTAGTGTACATGGAATCTCCCTGCATGTACATCTCCATCTCCGAGACGACCTCTCCAATATCCTCAGAGCTGGTGGTGGTGGTCATGGTCATCTTCATGGCGCGGGCCGTGACGTTCAGCTCGCCATCGCCCACCGACCTCGTCTCAAAGGACATGGCCCGAAGGGTTCTGTTCGTCTCAGAGTCGTTGATCACTTTTATGGTTTGATCCATATCCACGGCGAAGGCGGCGGTCTCGACCTTCTCCACCGACTCGATCATCATCGCCTTCAGCTCCTCGGGGCTGAGCTTCTCCTCGACGCAGCCGGAGAAGGCGACGACAATCAAGGCCAATAACAGTAATAGTTTCTTCATGTGGCAAGCCCTCTCTCCGACGCACTATTTCACACTATCGTTCGTTTTTCCGGCCCATCCCTCATCGCCCTCCCCAAACGCGCCACCATCGGACCAAAACCCTCTCTCCACCCTATCGTTCATCTCCCGCGTTTCGCGGGACGCTCTTGCAAGGCTGTGAGCCCTTCTGATCAGCGGCCGTGCCACCTCAGGCCGCTACAGAATGCAGGGGAGGCAGACCCCAGGATCTTCGCGGCCTCGCCCCGGCCGCAGATGGTGCACTTCAAGACGAATCGCCCCAGAAAGATCAGTTGTGGGACTCTTCGGTAGGAGAGCCCAAACTAAGACTTTCTTTTACACTTCAAAGATCATAAGATGATCGCCCCTAGAAGACCAAAATGGAACCGATGCGTTAAAAACACTTTGCGTCATCCATCTCGTCAGGCTCGCGGGGCAGTTGACCGACGAGTGGACCTCGGGCTGACTGTCTGGGGGATGCATAGGAGGAAGGGCGGCGGACCGCGCCGTTCAAAATGCCGCCATATCGGGGTAGCAGAAGCCCCTTGATAATTCAAATATCAGAATTACATAGTAAAAAGGTAACAGATCGTCTTGGTGTGGAGACGAGGCCAAAATTCATTTGGTTGGCCTTTTTCTCTTGTAGTTCCCGGCCTTCCAGCGTATTTTTAGTATATCACGTTGATTCTTGAGTCGCTCCCAGATACGCTACTAATTTTTCCTGTTCTTGGTGCAGTTACGTAATAATCAAAAGAAACGCCTCCGATTTTCGCTATCTTTCCTGCTCTTGGTCCAGTTGTGTAGTAGTCCCTTGTTCCGGGCCCATTAGCCTCCAGCAAATCACCTGCAGCACTTACAACGACGCTTACAGCGCCCACATTTAATGCTTCCTTAATGAGATTACCTTGACCATCGATGGTGTTTGTGATCCCGTTTGCGGGAATTATGCAGCTTGTAACCTGTCCATTGTTGCTCACATATGCTGTATATTTGGCCTCAGCAGGAGCCACAACAATCAATCCACTCAAGAGTAGAAGCGACACCAGTGTTATCCACAACTTAATTTCAACCCCTCCTTTAATTCTCTAATGATAATAGCTGTTATTTTAAATTGAATACCCCGCAGCTTGCTGCGGTTGGGATGGTCAAATAATCAACTCAACAGTTTGAATCGGGCCACGGATAATCTAAGTGGCGGGTATCGGGAAGCATATGATTGGCTTAATAATGATGCTATTTGCGGTCTATCGGCTTAACAGGGCGGCGGCGCCTTGCATGCCCCGCAGCAAGCTGCGGGATATTCGAATAAAATAAAATTCAAATTCGGCGTTATCTCTATTTATAGCCATTTAAAGACGGTCTGGTCTGGTCTGTTAGACCTCATCTTCAGCCTGTATTGGATTAATTTTATATTTTACCCCTAGTCGCCAAGGTCAAATTCCCGTGGGGCATCACGATCGTCCTCGCGTCCCTCCCCTGCCTCTTCCGTGCCATGGCGAGGGCCTCTTCGAGGCTTTTTGCATGCCTGAAAAAGCAGATCTCAGCGAGGTCCGGCCTCATGGAAGAGACGAGGATCAGGTCTTTTTCAAGAGACTCTTTAGCGATCAGGGCCGCCTTGTGTCCCCCGAACTCGTACTCCCTTCCGTACCGCGCGACGCAGTCCTCGGCGCAACTGGCCTCCCTCGCCCACCGCTCGAAGACTGGATGGCCGAGCCCCTCGGCGCACTCGGCGAGAAGGATGAGCGACCCGCCAGCAAGGACCGCCTCCTTGGCGTTCTCCATCGCCTTCTGGGCCTGGAAGAGGTTGATGTCCTTGGGACGGCCCCCGGCGCAGGTGACGACGATCTCGGCGGGCTTGACGACTTTTCGGTACATCTCGTCGACGACTTGGGCTCCGGCCCGATGGGCCTCGACGAAATCGCCAGCCGCGGCCCGGACGATCTCTTTTCTGCTGTTCAAGACGACATTCAGGATGAAGTCTAAACCTGCTACCCCAGCCGCCTCCTCCATGTCCAGCCGGACGGGGTTATTCAGAGATCCCGACTTCGCCAATGGGTCCACCATCATGGCGTGGTTCTTGTTCACCGAGTTTTCCGAACTTACGCCGGGAAGGACCGCCTTTGCCCCGCCGCTGTAGCCGGCATAGTAGTGGTACTCGATGTTACCCGTCCCGATCTTGAGGTCGCTGGATGCCACGTCCTCCAGGATCTCGACCGGAGTTCCCCGGCTCGTCTCGCCGATGTGAACGCATCGATCTTTGTCGTGCTGGATGTGGGGGAGGGAGGCGCAATCGCCGAGGAGCCGATCCTCCTCCTCCGCCGTCATCCTCCGATGAGTCCCAAGGCCGAAGACGACCAGGATCTCGGATACTCCCAGATCCTCAAGCCTCCTCACCAGGGGTGGGAGCATCTTGGAGGTGGGCGCAGGCCTCGTTATGTCGCTAGCCATGATGGCTGCGGTATCGCATCCAGCGAAATCCTGGAGGGACGGGCCGAAGGGCTCGTCGAGGGCCCTCTCGATCTCTTTCGTCTCGTCGGGGGCACCGGAAAGCTCCTTTGGCAAAACCAGCTCGTACCTCTCGTCGCCCTCGACATTCAGGTTCAGGTATCCGGCGCCGTATCCAAGCTTCATCTAAATCAAGTCCTCCAGACTTTAGCCCGGCTGTTGACGTCCGAGAATACCTCGAATATGGGCTTGTCTGTGGAATAGGAGAAAAAGTCGGCCCCGACGGCGTTGCAGGTCTCCCTAATCCTCGCGTCGTGCTCTTTCATCCTCTCTGCGTACTCGTCTCTCACCTTCGGCGTAACCCTCGTCATCACCGACTCCTTAGACTCCATGTCGATGAACCGCAGATCCCCCTCGAAGTCGAGGAGGGCCTCCGCCGGGTCCAGGATCTGGATCAGTATCAGGTCGTGGGCAGAGAGCTTGTAGATCCCGGCGATGAGGCTCTCGACGTCGTCTAGAAAGTCGGAGATCACCACCACGAGGCTCGTGGACCTGATCGCGAGGTCGAACTGCTCTGCCGTCCTCTTGAAGTCGGTCCCCCCCGATGGCGCCATCCGGTCGAGGTCCTCGATTGCCCGAAATAGGTTCCTCCTTCCACCTCTCGTCTCGCCCGGCTCCAGCATCTCCCCGAACTTGGATATCGAGAACTTCTCGTTCTCCTTTATCGCCATGTAGGCGAACCCCGCCGCCACCTTCGAGGCGAACCCGAATTTATCACCAAAGCCCATGCTGGAGCTAGCATCGAGAAGGAGGTGGACCGCAAGGCTCCTCTCCTCCTCGTGCTCCCGGACGTAGAGCTTCTCGGTCCTGCCGTAGACCTTCCAGTCGACGAACTTGAAGTCGTCGCCTTTCCGGTACTCCCGGTAGCCGACGGGGCTGATGCCTCGGCCCACCTTAACAGACCTCCGGGCCCCGGTGTAGGCGGTCGATACCCTTTTTCTGACGAGAAGGGTGAAGCGGTCCAGTTCTGCAAGAAACTCCGTATCCATCCGTCCGCCTCAGATCGACTTCAGTATGTCCGATATGACCTGGTCGGTGGTGACGCCCCTTCTCTCTGAATCGAAGGAGAGGATGATCCTGTGCCTGAGGATGGGGTAAGCCATGACTTCCAGGTCGTCTCTGCTGACGTAGTCTCTGCCGGCGAGGAGGGCTCGCGCCTTGGAGGCGAGGATCAGGCCGATGGAGGCTCTCGGGCTTACGCCGTACTCGACCCCATCCCAGCTCCTGGTGGAGATCACGCCCTTTATCGCGGCCCTCTTGAGGTCGTCGGAGATGGGAACGTCTCTTGTGAGCTGCTGGAGGGATAATAGCTCCCTTCTTGTGATCACCCTCTCCACCTTCGGCTCGGCGTGGCCCGTGTACCTCTCCATGATCTCGTACTCCTCCTCGGAGCTGGGGTAGTCGATGAAGACCTTCAGCAGGAACCGGTCGAGCTGGGCCTCGGGCAAGGGGAACGTCCCCTCCATCTCGATGGGGTTTTGGGTCGCGAGAACGAAGAAGGGCGCCTCCAGCTTGTAGGTGTTCTTGCCGACGGTGACCTGCTTTTCCTGCATAGCCTCCAGCATCGCGCTCTGGGTCCTGGGCGATGCCCTGTTGATCTCGTCGGCCAGAACGATGTTGGCGAAGATGGGGCCCTGCTCGAACCTGAACATCTTGCTCCCCTCCACCTCCTCGATCAATGTGGTGCCCGTGATGTCCGCGGGCATCAGGTCCGGGGTGCACTGAATCCTGCTGAAGTTGAGGCCGGTGGTGCTGGCTATCGTCTTGACGAGAAGGGTCTTCCCCAGGCCCGGGTTGCTCTCGAGGAGGGTGTGGCCCCCGGCTAGGATCCCCACCAGAATCTGCTCCACCACCGACTTTTGGCCTACCACCACTTTGCCGATCTCCTCTCTGATCGTCTCGAAGATGGCTGGCGCGTCCTTATAAATGTTAATCAGATCGTCTCTCATCTGTCCGTCCTCGGTGAGATCTACAGCTCTTTTTTGTTCGGTTTCCCATTCCGTTTCTCAAAAGCTCGTTGCCAGGTTCTCGAAATACCTTTTGATTATCTCTCTGTGCTGGGGCGGGAGGCTCTCGATGTAAAGGTCTGTGGGCACCGCCACTCCAACACCTGGTTCAGAGGTCTGGAATAATCGGTCCATGGGGTCTGTCTCCTTTGACCTGAAACCCGCCGCGGACCCTGGATATAAGACCAGCTCCAGGTTCACCTCCTCCAGAACCGCCAGAGAGGGCTTCCCGTAGATCTCGCCCGAGATCTCCTGGCCTGAGGCGCCCTCTTCCGGCAGCTCTTCTTCACCGAAGAGGTCTGCAGCCCGGTCCCGAAGATCGGTCAGAGACTTGAAGGGCTGGGGTGATATCTCCTCACCGGCCTGGCTCTGGCTGAAGATCACGGCGAAGGTGAGGAGGAGGACCATGGCTGCGGCCTTGGCCTGGAAGATCGGAACGCTTTTATCACCGAAGTTCAGCCGCCGATTGTTTATCAGGTCGATGGCTCCGACTTTCGAAAGCCTCATTTTCACGTCTTCGGCCAGGCTCCGCATCACCACTGAGTCCGAGTCGCGGTTGTCGTAGGCGGCCTTCGTCTCCTCCGAGAGGCTCTCGTCCAGATGGGCAAATAGGTCGGACTTCGACCACTGGCCCAGAAGCTTTGCGCCCAAAAGGCCCAGGATCAGGGAGAAGATGGCCGGAGCTGCGGCGAAAAACGAGTCCTGCCAGTAAAACTTGAAGAAGGCGGGAATCCCCAAGAAAAGGGCTGCGATGTAGATCAGGCTTGCGATTATGCCGGCGTTGAGCAGGTATAGGGACTGCTCGAACCATCTGTAGACCCCCAGAAGCCGCCTCAGATCCGCCAGAAACTCGTATGAACCGTCCACGGGACCTATTCAGAGCCCGTACTAATAAGTAGTTTCCGAGTTGAGGGGCTGATGCCATGATCAAGAACGCTGGAAGGCGCGGCTTCGTCTCCGGGTCGGCAGGCTTGGGGTTTCAGAGCCGGTCCGTTCCGATGGCCGAAACCGCCTGAACCTGCAGAAGACCTCGTATCGGATATTCAGAAGATCTCATATAGGTCCGGGTATCCGGTATAGAGCGAAAAATAACACCCGATGAAATTAGGTTTATACCCTTTGAAGACCAACACCTGCTTCGCAGCCTCGGTCGCAAGGCCGAAGATAAGCCACGGGAAAGTGGGGGAAAACTCGAAGATCGACTTTGGACGCGGTTCCTGCTGGAGCCGACTAATAAGGATACCTGAGAAAAATGGCCAAGATTTCGAGCTTCAACGGGCTGAGCTTAGGGCTTCTGGCGCTGATCCTGCTGGCGGCACTGGTGTCCCTGGGCCCGACCGGTGCCGTCTCCATCCTGGAGATGGGAGGGGATAGAGATGCCGTCCCCGGTGAAAACGGCAGCACTACGGCGAAGGGTCTGGCAGAGGCCTTAGCCGCCGGTGTTTGGATCGCGCCCGATGGAGGGGATAACGTCTCCGAAGGCATGAGAGAGACCCTTATCTCCCTCTTGGGGCCCGCCCGGATCTTGAGAATCATGGTACAGGAAGAGGAGGTTTCGGAGCTCGGGTACATAGGAACCTCCGACGGCGTTCTGGTCCTCTGGCCCGACGTCACAGAAACCCTCCGTTTGATCGCTCCCTTCGACCACCGGGAACGGCCCTGGTACCTGGAGGCTGCGAGGGCGAAGGAGACGATCTGGACCAAGCCTTACATGAACCAGAGCACCGGAAATTTGGCCATCACCTGCGCGACCCCGATATCGGTTGTTGGGAACTTGACAGGGGTAGTGGGGATGGACGTATCCCTGGACGAGATCGATTCCGATCTCGCCAACATATCTTCTGGTTACCCCTTCATCTTAGACGGTCAGGGGGCCGTGGTGATGCAGCCTCCCGTCCCTGAAGCCTTCCTGTGGGAGGAGGTCCTGGCGCCTGGAAGCCTTCTTGATTCCAAAAACTCGGAGCTTGCCGAATTGGCTGAGGCCATGGTCCGGGGAGAGAACGGTACAACATTCGTCCGTCTCAGCAAGGGCAGCACCAGGATCGCCTACGCCCCCCTTCCTTCGGTCGGCTGGAGCGTGGGAGTGGCCTCCGGAGAGGAAGAACTGACCGCGGCCAAGGCTTCCCAGTACGACCAACTCTTCCGCCGGATATCGGGCCAGACTGAGGTTTTGGCCCTGGAAAGCGGCGAGGCTTTGAAAGATCGCGGACGAGGGGCGATGGCGGCCCCCAGTCGTCAGGACGGCGAGGGCGAGGGGGCCGGGTGGCCTGCAATCTGGCCTTTGGCGTTGGCGGCGGGCATATCCGCCTTTCTGGCGGGAGTGGTCGGATTTCGGGCAGGTCGCAGCGCCATCGGGCCGATGGTCGATGCGGTCGCGAGGGCCTTTGAGGGAATCGGCAGAGGAGACCTCGACTCGAAGATCGAAGGAGACGGTTCGAGAGATATGAGGAGTTTGGGAGAGGCCTTCGATCGGATGACCATTGATCTGAAAGATCAAATCTCCCTGATCGAGAAGAGATCATTCGAGGTGGGGAAGTCCGAAAAGGGGCGGGAGGTCTCCGAAGAGATCAAGCGATTCCTCCTGCCCGAGAGGATCCCCCAGGTTGAGGGGTACCAGGTGGCGACGCTCTCTCTCGCCGAGGGTCGCGAATGCTGTCACTTCTACGACGTCTTCGAGATGGAGGGGCCGAAGGCGGTGGTGGCGATGGCCGAGATCTCGGGCAAGGGCCTATCCGCCGCGATGGTGGCAGGTTTAACGAGAAGCCTGATCAGGGCAGCCACCAGGAGGTTCGGCGATCCGGCAAAGGCGCTGCGGGAGACGAACCTTCAGATAAGCGACGACGTCAGAAACGGTATGATGGTCTCCTGTTTCTGCGGGATGCTAGACCTATCCAGCCACGCCTTGAATTACGCCAACGCCGGCCACGTCCCGCCCTTCATCGTCAGCTCCGACGGTTTTGTGGACACCCTGATCGGCGGCGCGATATCCATGGGCGCTCTCGACCACATCGACCTGGAGATGGAGGGGTGGATGATAGATCCCGGTGACGTCCTTGTGATCTACAACGACGGCCTGATCGAGGTCGAGAACGAGAAGAAGGAGCGGTTCGGAACCGAGAATCTGATCACCCTCGTTAAAGGCAACAGGGAGAGGTCGGCTCAGGACATCATGAAGGAGCTGGAGACGGCGATCAGAGACCACATGGGAAGCCGACCGCAGAGATCCGATCCTGTCGTCATGATAGTGAAAAGATCAGTCTGATGGCGGCCGGCCGGTCAGAATTCTTCCGGCAAATTCAGAACCGCCGCTCGGACCTGAGGTCGTCTCCGGCGATCTTCTTAATCCTATTTACCAGATCTTCGATTGCGAGGCCGTCCATCGAAATTCGGTCTTTGCCCTCGAAGATCTCCTCTCTCACCCGGCGGCCGACGACGTCGTCGCAGCCGGGCCGAACCTCGATTACGACGCTTCCCACAGGCGTGACCGTCCTGTGGCAGAGGTGGTCGAGGTCGCCGTCGACGATCCCGACGAGAGGTGTTCCAAGCCTCGCCAGGACGTCCCCAGCGATGGCGGTGGTGTCGTCGCCCACGGTTATCGCAACCATCGCTCCCTTCGCGTTCTCGAAGGTCTCTTCTGCGGCATGGTCTATCAGAGCCGCGTCGCGGCCTTGGGTGCAGATGGACCTTGGAACGTTCTCGGTCCTTCTTATGTCGCCGGTCCTCAGGATCGCCGTCTCAAGATCGACGAACGAGAGCTTCTCCAGGCCATGGGCCTTGACCTCTACGCCATCGATCTCAACGATTTTGCCGTCTATTGCTGTGATCTCCACAGTCTCCTCGAGGGCTCTCGCGACGACTGTCCCGTTGACGGATACGTTCTCCCCGGGGACGGCCCCCAGGATCTTCCTTTTGACGGTTCCCTCCGAAGATTGCGTCCTCAGCGGAGGCTGGGGGACTTCCACCAGCTCCAGCTCCAGGACCTGGGCGATTCTTTTGGCGAGGTGGCCTGCCTCGCCCGCCAGGACCGATAAGAAGCCTCCACCAAAGTCCGCCAGCAATAGGGGCTTATGGGGCTTTGCCCTAGCCGCCACCGTCTGGCCGAAGGCGAGGCCCGTCTCTCTCGTCTTTGCGAAGTTCAAAAGGATCACGATGTATACGGCCGGTTCCAGCCTTCGGACAGACCGGCTCGGCATCTCCCTTCTGGTGATGTCAATCCGATCCTCCAGAGAGGCGTCGATGACCGCAACCCTACCCATCGTCCCACCGAGGACCGCGGTGACAGCGCCCATATCCTCCAGAAGGTCCAGTGCAATCTCGGCGCATCCCGAGTCGATCACCTCGGGACCGTGGACCACGACCCCTATCTTATCCGCCACTTTCGACGCTCTCATCTTCCATCTTTACCGATCTCATCCTCTCTTCTTCTGCCTTCATCCTCTCTTGCATCTCTTCCAGGGTCCGGGCGCCGATCTCCCTCCTCTCGGGCATCTTTTCGATCGGCTGCAAAGTACTCAGGTGGTAGTAGAGCCCCGTCGAATCCAGGAGTGCCCACTTTTCACCGTCCTCCTCTGTCTTAAGGACCTTCACGATCCCCACGGTCCCGGTCCCGCCGTACCTGACAATGCTCCCTTCGCTGATCTCCTCTGACATGGTCCCAGGTCATCTCCTCACAGCTTCTCCGTCATTACTTCTCCGGCGAAGTTTTTAACCTCTGCCCCACCGGGGATCGAGAGGACCTCGACCCCGTCGAACTCGGAGGTCCCGCAGAGGACGTCCTGTTCAGGGTGGGTCCCGGCCTGGATGTCGCACCTTATCCTCGTCTTATCCCCCACCGATACCACAGTCTTCAGCCTGGGAGAGGCCGGATGGCCCTTGGGAAGTACTATCAGGGGGGAGTTCATCTCCCTGATCTGGTAGAGGGTGCACATAAGGCCCCTTCTAGCCTTATCTCCGACTTCGAAGGTCGATGCCACCAAGAGGTCATCCTCGTCGGTGAAGATCACTATCTCCTCAGTTTCGGTCTCGAGATAAAAAAAGTGGCCGAGGGTCCTGACAAGAGCCAGGGTCCCGGTCTTGCCGCAGAGATAGGCGATCTCGTCGTCTTCCAGGGGGATCTTCATCTTCTCATCACTCGACGGGCTTTACGTTTCTGGATTGGCAGGAAGGACATCTGGGCTTTCGACCCATGCCCTTGAACTTGTTTCCGCAGTCCTGGCATATGTAGCCTTTTGATGCGAGCGATTCAACGTCGCCGATATCTGGTCCGCCTCCAACGGTACACATGGGACTTTCACCTCCTTATATTCTATTTCCGAGCGGCTCTTATTTAAATGAGGTGGCTGTGAGGTTCAAATACATCACGCTGTACCAGCGGGAAGACGGCGAGCTGGTGATCGCCCTGCATCGGATCCATGTCCTGGCAAAAAAACTTGGTCGTGTACTTTCTTGACTGAATAATTTATATATAACCTCTCCAATTCATACTTGGAGATCAGCAATGGAGGCAAATCTAGATTTATCGAAATTCTGGTGCTGGCAGAAAGAGTGTCCCGACCACG
>Ga0265594_1001942_pt1 | contig 15458 bp, 12 predicted proteins | sample saktaG_11_FD_190147 | JGI IMG/M metagenome (GOLD analysis project Ga0265594, IMG submission 190147) | Saline water microbial communities from Sakinaw Lake, British Columbia, Canada - sak_2011_5_24_80m | ecosystem: Environmental > Aquatic > Non-marine Saline and Alkaline > Saline ... | reverse complement strand
GCAAATTTTGCCTTAACTTATACTTTACCCCTCAAAAATGGTACTTTTTTAACTAAAATTCCATTATCTCAAAATTGTAAAGTGGCTATTTATAATGGTTTCGCAATTTCTGGGAGTTAAAAATAGGCCAAAAATAGGGGTCGTAATTACCGATTTTTCAAAAATTGAAGTGCGTTTAAAGGCACCCTACGTGCGTTTTTAGGGCATTCCTGAAGCGGGTCTGAAAGCTTTGTAAATAAATGGTTTTAAAGATAGTAAACAGGAACGGAGAACCGTCCCCTGTTCTTTCTTCCAATTGGGCAAATTTATTAACCAATTTAACTCCACTATCTTTTAGATATTTATTTACCGGCAGATTCCCCACCATATATTCATGTTTATACAAAGGACAGATATCTTTATAATAACACCAACCGCATAAAGTGCTTTTATTAGGTAAAAATTCCCGGGTAGCTTCAATATTCTTTATCAAATCAATGGTATCTTTTTTTAATTCATCTAACTCTTCTTCCGTCCTTTTTGACCTTATCTCTTTATCAAAAGCTACATAATGCCACACCAGCTCTACATTGAAAACATCGTTCCACATACTTTGAATCCCTATCTGATAGAGGGCCAGCTGGCGGTCTTCATCCATCTTGCTCTGCTCGGGGAGGGATTTGGAGGTCTTATAATCATGTATTTCATAAATTCCATCTTTTGCCTGGTCTATGCGGTCTATATATCCCCTTAATTTATATTCTCCATTATCATCTAAATTGATAAATACCTGACGTTCAATGCCTAAAACTTTCCCCTGGTTGAAAGGATAATACCACTTATAATAATCTTCTATAAATTTTTTCCCTATTTCTTTATAATCCTTAGCTTCTCTTTCATTGTCGGCAATAACGATCTTATCATGATAATTCTTGTCCCAATCATCCTCATAGAAATCCAGCAGTTCATTCAAGCTGTATTTCCTAAAGGGGAGGTCTTTATAAATTTTTTCCATTACCTGATGAAAGCGAGAACCTAAAAAAGCCTCGATGCCCTCTTCTTCTCTTGTAATCTTATTGATATAGTTAAACTTGTATTTTAAAGGACAGTTCTTAAAAGTTTCCAGACGGGAATGAGAATAGATAGTCATCATTTCCTCCTATTATAATCCTTAGAAAATATCTTAAAACCTCTCTATAATTTTATAATTTAATAAGGACATTCTATTTTTTTATGATTAATTTTCCCTAAAGACTTAACCATCTGTTTAAGAAACTCCTCAAACCCCAGAAGTTCTACGCTAAAAGTTACCGAATTATTGACCTGGCACCCCTTCCTATTTATTTATCCCGGTTAGCCGCTCACTTAATTGCCATAATTCCTTTTGTAATTTGATATCAGCACATTTTTTCGATGCCGCCTTTATTTTTTTCTTGGCAAAATACTTGCCGGTTATTCCCTTGACTTCATTGGAACTGGCCAAATAGATACTGGTTTGCGCACCTTCTTCTGCGGAAATCAAAAAGAATTTAATGATGCCGTTTATTATTGATTGATACCATTTTCTTTCCGCTCCCCAGAGGTCCCACATGCTGGTATCCACATGGCCGGGATGTAAGGAATTAACCGTGATGTCTTTTCCTTTCAGGCGCTCTGCTAATTCCTGGGTAAAAAAGACCGTGGCCAGCCTTGATGAACCGTAAGCCTTAAATCCACTGTATTTTCTCCTTTTAAAATGCAGGTCATCCAGATCAAGGCCAGCTGAAGAATGGGCATCCGAACTCAGATTGACAATACGGGCTTCCGGTGTTTTTTCCAATATCGGCAGCAGTTCATGGGTCAATAAAAAATGCCCTAAATGATTGACACCCATGGTCAGCTCAAAACCCTCTTCAGTCTCTTCCCTTTTCATACAAAATACACCGGCATTATTGATGAGAACATTCAGTTTCTGATATCTTGCTTTAAATTCTTGGGTGAAATTTCTTACTGACTCAAGTGAGGCAATGTCCAATTTCATCACTTTGATATTCGGATTCTTACTTTCTGTTTGAATCATTTCACATACAGGCTCTGCTTTTTCCAGATGACGACAGGCCATAATGATAGTAGCACCTTTTTTAGCCAAAGCCCTGGTTGTTTCTTTGCCAATGCCTCTATTTGCTCCGGTTATCAAAACTATCTTATCTTTCATCATGGCCTCCAAATATCATTCAGATTTGACTGATTCTTAAAAAACAACTGCCGGGAATAAAATCTTTATTCTTGAGAAATAGTTTGATTCACTGTCAAGAATAAAGATTTGACCCCATTCTTTCCTTATTATGTTTGTTATTGGGCCAGTTTCTAAAATATCACTTTCATTTATGTATTTTTTATCTATTCAAATTCAAATCCTTTTCCTTAAAAAGTTTTAAGTGTTTTAGTATGGAGTCAGGTCTCAATAGGCTGACCCCATTAGTGGACTATTATCAGCGGCATTTAACTTGATTCCGTCCCTCTGCTTTTGCCTTGTAAAGCATTTTATCGGCATCGGAAATAATGGAAATCATGGCGGTGTCTGAAAAACCACCACTTGGGAACACAGAATTTACACCGATGCTAACGGTAACATAATCAAGGGAAGCGGATTGTGCGTGGGGAATTTTTAGCAATTCAATATTCCTTCGCATAGTTTCGGCAAGTACCATAGCGCCGGATATATCAGTCTCAGGAAAAATAGCTATAAATTCTTCTCCACCATATCGGGCAACAACATCAGCAGACCGCTGAACTGTTTTAACTAAATCCTGGGCTACTTCTTTAAGACATATATCCCCACAGCCATGCCCGTATTCGTCATTGTACTTTTTAAAAAAATCTATATCTATATATGCGACAGAGAGCGGAGTCTTATTCCTGATAGCTCTTTTCCATTCCATATCAAAAATATCTTCAAATTTCTGGCGGTTGGGAATCTCCGTTAACACATCTATACATGCCATCTGCCGCAGCATATCTGCCTGCCATTTCATCTTAAGCTGTGCCTTTACCCGTGCCTTAACTATTGGCGGCCGAAATGGTTTGGTAATATAATCTACTGCACCCAGATCAAAACCTTTGGCTTCATCATTCTCTTTATTCATCGCCGTAATGAAAATTATCGGGATTTCCTTGGTCACTTCGTTTTCCTTTAGATTTTTACAAACATCATATCCGTCCATCTCCGGCATTATGACGTCTAATAGTATTAGATCAGGAAGGTTTAAAATAGCCCGTTCGATGGCTTGCTTCCCGTCCTTAGCAATAACTATCTTGTAATCGTGTTTCAGTATATTAACAAGTATGTTAAGATTAAATCGTTCGTCATCGGCAATTAGTATCTTTTGTTTATTTGTTTTCTGCATTTGTGTCCTCCAATGAAATATTCAGAGATTCTGCGAGTTGCATAAGTGAGTTCCGAGCATCCTCAAAATCATAGTTTTCTATCTGCTCTTGTATCTTATCTATGTGCGCCCGGAACTGTGAACCAATAATATTTTTCTGAAGAGCATCAAAGTATTCTTCGGAATCCGAATCCCCTTCCTGTAAAAGGCTCATCAGCTTCGCCATTAGTAACCTGACACTTTCCTGATCAATTTCCTGGTCATTCACAGGCTCTGGTTCTTCGGATTGAATTTTATCGATCGGTACTAACATCGAACCAATCGATTTCAGAACTTCGTCCAGTGATTCTGTTAATTTATCCATAAGGGTTTGTTTGTCGCCTTTAATCTCATGAATGAACGCCTCTTCCAGATCTGAAGCACTTTTTCTTAGTTGGTCTGCTCCAATAGTAGCAGCAACACTCTTAATCGTGTGTGCCCTACGCTGTACATGCTTTTTTTGCCCCTTTAATAAAGCTTCTTTCATTTCCCGTGCTGCTAATTGGTAATCATTATAGAATTCAAGCAAAAGTTTTCTAAAAAATATCTTTTCCTTGCCGACATTTTTCAGTCCTTCGCCTAGGTTAATACCGGGAAGTTTCAAAGGAAACTTATCATAGTCTTCTTTGGCTGGCAGTGATTCCTTACTCACAGAGACACTTCGCTCACCAGGTTTTATCCATTCTATTAATACTTTATATAAATCTTCCGTCTTTATCGGTTTGGACAAGTAGTCATTCATTCCAACGTTCAAGCACCTTTCACGTTCTTCGATCAAAGCATGTGCTGTTAGAGCAACGATCGGCAATGAATCAAACTTATTCTCCTTTCGAATAATTTGCGTTGCTTCATGTCCGTCCATTTCCGGCATCTGGATATCCATCAGCACCAGATCAAATTCTGATGCATTAACTGCTTGTACCGCTTCTTTACCGTTATTGGCAACGGTTACGACAAATCCGGCCTGTTTCAACAATTCAGTTGCCACTTGTTGATTGATAGAGTTATCTTCAACCAACAAAATCTCGGCACCTTTAATTGATTTTAAGGTACGGTACTTATCAGAAATTTGCTCAGGTACAGATGACTTTGAACCTACTTCCTCCTTAATTTCTTTTCCAAAAATCTCCATGATCGTATCATATAAAAGGGAAGGATTTATCGGCTTCGCAAGAAAACCTTTAATTCCGGCATTTTCTGCCATTAGTCTAACTTCTTCCCGCCCATAGGCCGTCGCCATGAGTACCGCCGGTATATTAGTTATCTTCGGGTTTCCATTTATTCGCCTTGTCGTCTCTATCCCGTCTAAGCCCGGCATTTTCCAATCCATAAGAACCAGGTCATACGGTCTACCGTCATTTTCAGCTTTTTCCAGCTTTAAAAGCGCTTCCCTGCCGGACGACGCCTCTGTTGTTTTAAAAGAAAATGAAGAGCACATATCTACAAGAATCATCCTTGACGTAGAGTTATCATCTGCAATTAGAACACGCAACCCTGACATCATTTTTGGCACTATCCGCTTCTTGTTCTCAACTGCAGTCTGAAGCTTAAACTTGGCAGTAAAATAAAATGTACTGCCTTTCCCGAGTTCGCTTTCCACCCAAATCTTTCCACCCATCATTTCAGTCAAGCGCCTGGATATCGCCAATCCCAATCCTGTCCCCCCATATTTCCTGGTAGTGGAAATATCTGCCTGGGTAAAAGATTGGAACAGCCCATCAATTTGTATCTGTGAAATACCGATACCGGTATCCTTGACAGAAAATTGAAGCATTACTTCAGATTCTTCACCCATGTCATCAGACACCAGTTCCGTACTGATTACAATCTCTCCTCTATCGGTAAATTTAATTGCATTGCTACTCAGATTAAGCAGGATCTGTCCTAACCTCAAGGGATCACCAATAAGATTTAGAGGAACCTTCGGGCGAGTGTCGAACAGCAATTCAATGCCCTTTTCCTCAACCTTCATACTAAGCAGGGTGGTGAAATTGATTAATACATCTTCCAGATTAAAATTTATTGACTCCAAAGATAGTTTTCCTGCCTCAATTTTTGAGAAATCAAGGATGTCATTAATAATTCCCATAAGAGAGTGACCGGATAATGATATTTTTTTTACATAATCACGCTGCTTCGCAGTTAATTCGGTTTTCAACGCCAATTCACTAAGACCGATAATGGCGTTCATGGGAGTTCTGATTTCATGACTCATATTTGCTAAAAATTGACCTTTAGCGCGGGTGGCAGTTTCTGCGGCATCTCGTGCTTTTTCCAGATCCTTTTCAACCTGCTTCCGTTCATCAATTTCTTTAGTCAATTTCTTGTTAACTTCATCCAGTTCTTTGGTCCGCTTCTCTATGTGCTGCTGCAGAAGGATATTGGTTTCGAACATTGAATAGGAATCACCGGCAGAATCAATACTTTTTTCCACTCTCTCCATGAGTATTTTTTTGATTTTCTCGCCTTTGGTCAATTTACTCTCAAGGACTTTCACCTTTTCCTGAAGTTCGTTAATTTGTTCTTTCAATTTTTCGCTGATGGTCATATTGTTTCTCCATCTCCGATAGCAATCCCTGTCAGTGTTTGATTAACATGAATAGAATTATATTGTTCCCCGTAAGTGCTGAATCCAAGAAGAGGATAATCTTTTATAATCCGACCTATATCATCCGTCAACTTCTTTTCCTTAATCTCCAGCCGTCTTAGGATACAATCACAGCCGAGAATAAATTTGAGGTTGGGGATTCGTTTTTTAATCTCCGACAGTTGATTTTCTAAGTTTTCCACAAGGCCAATACCCTCGGCAACGCTAAGTACCAGACCGTTATCAATAGCACAGAAAAATGACAAACTCTCATCCTCATTTACCTTTTGAATAGAACGAACATAATATTCACCGCCGATTTTCAGCATTAACGGATGGTTGGAAAAAACCATAGGGGTGAGCTTATCGATCTTCAGTCCGAGTATTTCCGCATACTTCCGAGCGGCTGGTTCTCCGTCAATTTCAATCACTCGCCGATTTGCCGGATCCGCATCGGTAATCACCAATTTTCCTCCAGTCGGTTGGAAATGTTGGGTTTTAAAGGTATAGAAAGGCAGAGTAGTTTCAAAAATGGTAAAGACTGCAGCATCGGAAACAAAACGTCCATCCCAATAAACCTCGGTGCTCTTAAATTTGATATCATCACCCGCAGAACCGCCGATAATGGAAACACCACTGAACTGGCTATAGATGAAGCTTATGACTCGTTCCTCAAGCATGGAAAGACCATCGACCAGAAAAAAGCCGAACATCATATCATTGTTAAAATCAGATGAAAATTGAAGCTCTTTCCGAATGGAAGTAGCCATAGATTCCGCGACCGTCATTGAGAATTTACTTAATGGGAAAATATAGCGTGGGTGGACCTTTATTGCATTTGTTGCAAGACTGGTACCAACAAGACTACCTTCATGATATCCTGATGAGTTAATTTCACCTGAGGTGGTGCAGCCGATAAGGGTACATGAAAATCGTGTTTTGAGGGCTTTACCCAGCTTGTCCAGATCATATTTTGACGAGCAGAAAAATATCACCACTTCTGCATCCGGTTGATGTATCTGATCATACAATTCCTGAACCGCCAATTCCTCATTTTTTGAAAACGAAGCTCCATTTTTTACCTTAAGTTTTTTATCTACTGACATGAAATTTCCTCCTTAAATTATTATATACATAAAATAAAAGACAAGTGATCTTAAAAGTTAGAAAAAGGTGTTGAAATATTGAATTATTACAACGATTACCCCCTATTATATTTACCATGGAAAAACTAATTTGTTCTTATTTACATTCACCATTTAGTGAAATTGTTTAGCTTGCATTGATTTTCATTAGTTTGTAAACTCGTTAAATATTATCGCAAGAACCGCCCTTTACCTTTAAATAAAAAAAGCCGGCAGTATGGTAGTCATGGCCCTAAATAAATAAGGCTTTAGACCCATTATTTTGCGCCTTACCCTTTCGGGTAGTTTGCCTTTATCATGCTTTAGAAGATAATTGTTCTATTTATTATATACTACACTGCTTTTTAAAAGTCCTTCTTTTTTCTGAAAAATAATTCAAAAAAGAAAAGCCCTTCAGCAAAAGGCCAAAGGGCTGATTATTGTCAAACTCCCCCTATTGGAAAGGTTTGGAACTTTTTGTTGGGGTGAGATTATTGAAGAATTGCGAAAAATCTATAAGCTAAAGGAATTAATTAATCCTCCTGCAAGTGCTATTAATCATATTTAATTGCTTATTATCCCTTATTTATCAATAAGTATATTGCCTTACTATTATTCTAACCATATATTATGTAAAACAATTATTATTTGTAAGGTAAATTTTTTATTAGATAATAATAGAATGCATTTGAAATTGAAGTTAAAATATTCCTCTGAGATAAAGATAAAATCTGGTAATTATCTACGTATTTAATTGAAGTAATTATGATTTTCCTTTCAAAATTATATTATCTAAATTTTCCTCTAAACATAAATCCCACTTCTTAAAGAAAATTTCTAATGAATCCTTTGTTAATTCTCTAAGTTTAACTATCCTTTCCATATCTAACTCTGGAATTTTACTACCATGTACAATCTTGCTTCTTATGTCATAGCAATCCTTAATAAATGTGTCATGGGACGGTTCTTTGACACACTTTAAAATTCTCTCCTGCGTGTATTGCCCATAACACTTCGATATATCCTAAGCGCGAAGCATTGAGCCGTGTAAGTTACTGCGCCAAATTAATTAACTGTCAAGGATAAAGATTTGACCCCTTGATATATTACTCATCTTAAAAAAGCCATAACTCCCACTCCTTTTTTAAAAAAATATCAATAAAATAAATTCACTTTACACCACAAAAACCTCTCCGTCTGAAAGCTGTACGATCTTCCGGTTAAATAAATCAGTATACTTATCAGGATGAAAGGTATGAATCGGGATTATTATCCCCGGCTTTAATTTTCTTACCACCTTTTTCAAAGTATCAATCCCAGCATGTCCGCTGGTATGAAGCTGGTAAAACTTCATCTTCTTTTTCTTGATAAATATCATCATCTTCTGCATGGCATCATCCGGTAAATATCCTTCCCACAAGGAATAAATAAAGGTAGCACCTTCAATGTTTTCAATTGACCTTAAGTCTTTCAACATCGAGGGCCTGAACTTCCCATCTGAAAAATCAAGATAATTTTAAACTTTTTTATGCCACTTTCCTTAACTCTTTTCTAACCATATAATCTCTATCTTCAGTTAACATTTTATATATTACTCTAATTAATTGCCGGGCCAGGCAGCGAAGAGTATGATTATGACTTTTTCCTTCCGCCCGTTTTTTTAGATAATAATCCCTGCACTGGAAGCTAAAACGAATACTACCTCCGGCCATAGTAATTAAAGTGTGTTTACATATTTTATTAGCCTTATACACCGCGTGAGCTTTAGTTACCTTACCTGAATTATTATCTACACAGGCTACCCCACAGTAGACAGCCAATTGTTTTTCAGAAGGGAAACGGTCGATATCTTCGATCTCTCCGATTAATCTGCTGGCCAGTTTGATGGCAACTCCCGGGATGGTCTTTAAATGTTTAACCTCTTTACTCTCTTCTCCTATTTCATCTAATTTTTTATCTAAATCCTCAATCTCTTTTTGTAATTCTAAGATACGTTGGGCGTAAGATAAGATGATCGTTTGGTATATATCGGTTAGACCAGGCATATACTCTATATTATTTAACCTTTTAAGCAAGAAGAAAGCTCCCTTTTTCCCTATCCCCCTTATCTTTAATAGAGAGCAAAGGGTAATCCTTTTATACTTAGAAAAATCAGGATACTTGGCTAAAACAGCGATGATCTTTTTATTCTTTAGTTTACCCAATTTTAATATCTGGGGACATACTTCCAGTAATTTTTTTCCTAACCGGTTAGTAAGTCTTACCTTCTCATCAATCAGAGTCTGCTGGTGGCGGGAGAGGAGTTTCAGGCTTTCGGTTACAAGAGAAGGTTTCTCTATCTTAATAAATGCCTTCTCTCTTGGGCTATTTATATGCTCTTTTAATTTTAACATCTTGGAGAGCATCAGAGCATCTCTTTCATCATCTCTCCATTCACCGGCAAAGGCCTCTCTAAACCTTTTTAATTTGAAGTTATCGACATTGTAGAGGGTAAATCCTTGATTAAGTAGGATCTTATCAAGTGGAGCACTATAGCCGTTCTTTCCCTCTAAGGCGAAAGATAGTTTTCCTCCTTCTTGTTTTTCTATCTGCTTAAATAGCTTTATACTTTCAGCAAATTCACTAAGTTGATGAGATACCTTCTGGTTATAAAGAAAATTATCTTCCTCATCTAAGATTATTATGTGATGGGATTCACTCCCTACATCGATTCCTCCGGATAGTCTTTTCATCTTTCTTACCTCCTTAAGGGTTTATGGCCTTGCCTCTATCTCATATCCCGTCTATAATAGCCACTTTTTATAGGCATCTTCCCATTGGACTAGACAAGAGGCAGAGGAACATCCGGCAGTTCAGGTCGAGTCACAAAGAACTAGTCTTTTGACAGCCCCCGGAAGCCACAAATGCTCCTCTGGCCATATATTCTATTTTTGCATAAAGAAAGTTATTTGACTATCCTCACCTTTCAGATTATTCTATAGATATAATATATTTTTTTAATTATAGACCCCTCTTTCTTTCTCTGATTTTTCGAAATTTGAAGTGCGTTTAAAGGCACTCTCCGTGCGTTAAAAGGGCATTCCTGAAGAGGGTCTTAAACCCTTATATATAAAGGGTTTTAAGATAGTAAATAGGAATGGTGAACCGTCCCCTGTTCTTTTCTAAAATACTTTTTTTAATTATAGATCCCCTTTTTGCTCCTTTATATTATAGCAATTATAGCCCAACAAATTATTTATGCCGAAGTATATAGAACATCGCTACTGTCTAAATGTTCTAAAAATTCCTCAATTGTTTTTGGTGAAATGAAAAGGTTATCTTCTTTTTTCACAAATTTAATTTGTCTTACAGAATCCCTAAATATACTTGGTGCAATAAAATAGCACATTGAATTTTTTGTTTGTTTTCCAAATTCTTCTAAATGTCTGGTGATTGGCCAAACTTCCATCATTGTTTGCGTTCTACCCTCTGACATTGTAACTTCGATCAAGACACCATTCACATTTTCATAACACTCTATATCACCCTTATTTTCAACACCGCCAGCTGTTGATGTGGGGAGGCCTTCGTCGTCAACAGGATAATTTGGAATAACTTTTATATTTGGAAATTTTGATTTAACAGCCAATGTTGTTAAAAACTCTAATCGAACTGGGTTTGATAGATACCTCAAAATATCATCTTTTGTAAGATGCTTTTTTGAGAGGTTTAACATTTCTAACTTGATTGTATCCCAAGAATAAACATTAACCCATTTTGTTAAAAACTTATTTTGTTCTGATATTAGTATTGGCTTACTTACAAGTGAAACAAGATTTTCATCAATCATTGATACATATTTAAAATATGCTTCTTCCGTGTCGTACTTTTCGTATTCTGAGTAATTTTCTAAAACATACTCAACTTTTTCTTGCTCATTTTTATTAATATCAACAAATCGACCGCCACCTCGTAATGAGATCAGTCCTGTCAATCTCATTTTTCTGATAAACTCGTCCGGATAATCAACCATGATCGATTTATTGTTACGCACAATATCTTTTCCCTGCATTATTTCATCTCTGCAAATTTCAGAAATAACTTCCCAACTAGGAGAATAACTAAAATCTTTTCTTAACTTCTTAATTCTCAGATACAATTTTTCTGCATCATTGTTTTTCCAATATATCACCAAAGGTAATTCTAATTTTGAAATACCAGCATTATTAAAATCTTCATCCGCATTCAATTTTTTGATAACTTTAAGCAATAGTATTAAAGGTACATTTTCATTCAAAACCCTACGAAAAGGGTTATTGCTTTGATATTTTACAAAAGCATTGAGAAACGCTTGTTGTTCAAATCCAGGATGTTCACTATCTACTAGTTTTAATCCTATTTCGGATAAGCGTATTTTTTCACCAGCCTTGTAAAAAACAAAACCAAGTTCCTTTGCAATCTTGAACCATGTATCAAATCTCGATGGCCAGCCCTTACTAAAACCCGCCTCTTTATGATTTTGTGGATTATTTTTTAAAACTTTCAATACTTCTTTGTCAGTTAAAAAATCTTTCTCTTTGATTTTCTTTTTTACTGCACCCGTTAACTTTGCCGGCGTATATAATCCAATTCTTATAATTTCCCCTGCGATCTTTTTGGCTAGTTTGTCATCAAGAATTTGGCCATCATACTCTTTTAATACAGCAAGAAACCACTTTAACCTTTCAGGGTTTCTAAGTGTGGTTGTAAATAATAATGGTTTATATTCTGATTGACGCTTCTTCATAATTTTAATAATTAGTAATCAATACCTCTTTAATTTTCTTCTTTTTATTGTTGTGGTAACTAATATAATTACTTTTGATCTCGTGGACTTTATATTTTTTCATCCAACTAATTAACAAATCATTTTTATCTCCATTGTAATGAGTTACATTCGACAAAGCGAACTTAATACCATGTTTATGTAATCTATCAATTAAATTTAATAAATCAGATTCAGATTTCTGATTCCAAAACTTATTATATTCGCTTGCGGTTATTAAATAAGGAGGATCTAAATAAACAAAATCGTTTTTTGAATGTTTTTTTTCTAAAAAAAACTTTCTAAAATCTTTTGAACTGTATGTAATTTTTTTATCATGTACAAAATCAAAATAGTTATTTAAAGTATTAACAACATTTTTATTAAAATCAACATTCCCTACTGGCAGATTAAATAGCCCCCCACTATTGAAGCGCAACATTCTATTAAAACCATATATAAGTAAAATATATAAAATCAGTGGGTCATTTTTTTTATTATTATTGAAACACTCCCGTAATTTTAGATAGCTCTCTTTATTAAATTTAGCAAAATAAGTTTTTTCCCATTCTTTTTTTAGCGATTCTTGAATTATATCTTCTTTATATGACCTAGATAAATTATATTTGTGTATTATTTTCTCAACATCTTTAAAAAATTTGTTTGGATCGTTTGAACTTTTAATTAAAAATTTATGTATGCTAATAAGATGCTCGTTTATATCATTAAGATAATACTTTTTTGCTTCAATATTTAAAAATACAGTGCCTCCACCAACAAAAGGCTCATAAAAATTATTTATTTCCTCAGGAAATAAGTTAGCCAACTGTTTCATTAGTTTATATTTATCCCCAACATAAAATAGTGGGGATCTTCTGATTTTTCTATTCATGGTTATTGGTATCAGTCACAAATAAATATTCTTTGTGATTATTAAAATTTGTGTTTCCGGCATTAAAATGTCTGTAATTTTTTTCAAAGATTTTTGTCTTCCCTTTTTGGCTCAAGATGGCTTTTATTTCTTCAAGTGTTATTTTATTTTGTGACGAATTACTTTTTGAATCATATGTGTTATTGTAGGACACGACTAAATACTTTGCATTTATATCATTTACCAATTCACTAAATTTGTCTTTGGCACTTACACGACAATAATTGCTCATATTTTCTGGATCGGGTTTAAGTGCTACTCCATATAATTTCGGTTTATCCCATTTAGTTAATGTTTCTAAAACGTGATAAAACCTACTGTATTGCCTAGAATTATATGGAGGGTCAATATAAACAACATCAGTTTTAATTTTTTTTGCCAAAAGATTCGCATCTTCTCTAAAAATATCAACCTCTTTAACTTTGATAGGATCTATTGGCCGCATAAAGAAAATATCCTTAATAAAATCTTTTTTAAAATACGCATCATAATGACCAACTGTATTTGCAATTTTATCTACAGAATATAATAGCGAAGATAATAAAACATAGTATTCTCTTTCGGTTAACTTATTTTTGTTTTCTTCAATATTTTCTCTTATAAATCCAATAATTTTAGCGGAGTTTTTACTAAAATATTTACCGCCAAAGCTTTGTGAAAAATAGTTTTCCTCTAAGTCTTCACCATTAATGTTATTATATTTGAGAATAATGTTGTTTATTTTATTTGTATCCCAACCATTATCGCCAAAAAAAGCCTGGTATATTGCATAATTTGAATAAAGAAAATCATTCAAGACAATCTTCTTAAAATGTTTGGCAGCAACTGCAGATACTATTCCAGTACCTGCAAAAATATCTGTAAAAGAATCCCCACTGCACTCTTTATCGAGTATAGAAAAAATCCACTCTATTAATTTATGTTTACTCCCAATATATCTACGGTTTTGCAATTGAAAATGATTTACTTTTGTTTGTGGAATATAAAAATAAGTTTCCTTTATTTTTTCGGCACTAATCTCATAAACTGGTTTTTCAATTTCTAACAAATCAAACAACGTCCCCTGAACACCATCAGCTACATAATCAAAGCCCTTGTTTTGATCTTTTAATTTTCCGTAAAAACTATAATGACCGTTTTCGGAAACAATAATGAAATCAATAATGGGTATCCCCATTATTTCTCCTGCTTGAGTTATCTTTTTAACAATTTGGACATCATTCTCGCATGGTGAAAAATCGCCAGATGGGTGATTGTGAACTAAAATAACACTGGCAGCATTAAATTCTACCGCTGGATAAAAAATTTCTCTTGGGTGCAATAAAGTTTTATCTAATAATCCTACACTCACAACCTCTTTTTTAAGTAAAGCATTTCTTGCATTGAGATATAAACAAACAAGATATTCTTTTTTCTTTCCTCTTAGATCGTAAGTGAGCGATAAAACATCTTGAGAATTTTTAATGATAATTTCTTTTATTTTCTCATCTGCATAATATCTTTTCACTAAAGAAATTGCTGAAGCAATTTGGAGTGCCTTTGCTTGTCCGATTCCCGAAATTTTTTGCAAATTATCAACTGTGATATTTAAAAAATCTTTACCAAATTTTTGGATTATTTGTTGTGCGAGTTTTTGAACATTTTTTCCTTTTATTCCACTTCCAAGCAAAATAGCCAAAAGATCACTCTTAGAAAGGGCATCTGGTCCTTTTTTTAGAAATCTCTCTCTTGGGCGGTCTATTTGTGGAATATCTTTAATTTTTGGCATAGTTTTATTCCATTAAATCATCAAAACTACTCCCCAAATCCTTAGCGGTTTTCATAAGTATTTGAATAGAGGGCTTGATGATAACATTTATTTCAATTTTGGTCAGCGTTGTATCGGAAAGATCGGATTTTCTCACCAATTCGCCTTGCGTTAATCCTTGCTTATTACGAATCTGTTTTATTTTATCCTCAATTGTTTCATTATTATTTTGATTTTTCATAGTTTCTAAGTATGATAGCGATAATATGGGTGCTTATTTACCCCTTCATAAATATGATAACAAATAAAATGAAATCAATCAAATTAAAGATAAGGAAGTCTGTGTCAACCTTTTGGGGGTAGTTTTTTCTGGTGAAAAAATTTCTTTTGGTTTTGGGTAGACCCACCCCTCTGCCTGTGCGTGTTCGCACGCAGACAGGTTGTTTTATTAAGGCTTATTGTTTTTACCAATAAGCATAATTATCCTTATTTTATTTAGGTTGTGATAATACATCGGCATCAACTTTCTTATACTTTTTTGATTAATTAATTATAATATCCTGCCTCAGATAGTTTACGCAAAACACCTACCCAGGGTTTGCCCTGATCTGGTCCGGAAAGAGCAGGTATGGTTACCTCGATAATAGGAGAAGTCTCTGCCTCTTCCTTAAAGCAAGAAGCAGGTAGAGGTGGTTTGTATTTGTCTACTTTAATATTTCGTTCTCTTTCGGTCTCCCACCACTTATCCCACTCTCCATTTATGATAGTCTCTTTTATCTTTAAGAGAGCCAGGGCTCCCGGTTTACTCCAGCTCATCCCCCTTTTTTTAAAGCGGGAGGCTATCACTTTATTTATGTTTGATTCTATCGCTCCGGCCCTTTCTATTCCTTTATCTTTTAGTAT
>Ga0265594_1001939_pt1 | contig 15462 bp, 15 predicted proteins | sample saktaG_11_FD_190147 | JGI IMG/M metagenome (GOLD analysis project Ga0265594, IMG submission 190147) | Saline water microbial communities from Sakinaw Lake, British Columbia, Canada - sak_2011_5_24_80m | ecosystem: Environmental > Aquatic > Non-marine Saline and Alkaline > Saline ... | reverse complement strand
TTCGTCTTCGTGATCTTTTACGCTTCCGCACTGGTGCTCTCTAAGTGGCTCGAGAAGGCGGCCGTAGAGTGCGAATTCCTCATCAAGAAGGAAGAGGCGAAGTAAGCACTGAGCCCAGTCCAGGCGTAGCTGCTGGTACCACACCCTGTTCGGAGCTTTGATCGCGGCGCCTATCTTCCTCTTCCACCGATCTGACCGAATGACGACCTCAGCCAGAGGACTATGTATGGGCGAACTGGTAGCGAAAGTAATTGAGGATGGACGAATCGTGGTGGGTCTACCGGGCATGGCACTGGTATGGCGCGTGCTCGTGAGCCTCGACCGGACAGAAGCGCTCTGGGAATCGATCTGCTCGGGTCTTTCTCTCTTCCTGCTGGGCTGGATCTGCTTTGGCTATACCCATGCCCTGTCCCGTCAACCGACACGCTGGCCGGTCTCAACGATGCTCTATCAGCGGATCAGCCTCGGTCTTCTCGTCCTGAATGGGTATCTCCTCATGTACTACGGGCTGCGGTGGGCAGGCTTACTGCACATGGAGGTGTACCTGCCCCTGGACTTCATCGTTCGCGACATACGATACCTCACGTTCGTGCTGACCTACTCCGCGATCCTGTGGTCGATGAAGTACCTGAAGCAGATGCAGGAGGGGTATCGGTTTCTCGTTTCACCCTCGAAGCTCGCGGACCGGAGCATGCGAAAAAGGATATTCAAAGCGATAATCGATGAACGAACACTGTTGGTGCTGATCGGGCTCGCCTTCCTCTGGCGAACGGTCATCAGCTTTGACTATACGCTGACCATCGGGGAGAGTATGGCCTCAGGCATTGCACTCCTCATCATCGGCTGGTTTCTTATCGGGTATATGTGCGCCTTAGTCGTGGAAACGCGAGCCCGCGTAGCGCTCTCCATGCTCATCCAGGGGCTCACCTTCGCCCTCGGCACCTTGAACGTCTACGTGCTCCTCTACTACAGCATGACCTGGTATCGCCTCGTGACGACGGAAGGTTTCAGGGAAGCGCTCGCACTACTCGATTCACTCTTCGGCGATCTCGGGTTCTTCTCGTTCGTGCTCTTTTATTTCACCGCGATGCTGATCGCGAAGACCCTGGAGAAGGCGAGTAGCGATTATATCGTGCCGCTTGGAACTCCTGCCGCAGGTTTAACCACAGGGTGAACCCGTGCAAATCCTCGGTGCTGCCGCGCGCACATCAGCAGACGGCGACGATTAAAGCCCACCCATGCTGTAAACCAGTGCGAGGATGTACGCGGCCACGCCGCAAGCGAGGAGAAGAATCGCGAGGAAGAGCCCGATGTAAAGACCCAACTTCTCCACCTCGATGCCGGGGCAGTGCGTCTTGATGGCCTCCACCGCTCTCGGTTCATAGGTATCGAAACTGAGCATGATCCGCATCGCATCCGCTGGGCGTCTCATGAAGCACTTCAGCGCACCGATGAATTTACCCATGTTAACGCCTCCTTCGCTATTCCCCGGGGCGGTGACACAGACTTCACCTCCTCCCTCTGGTTCACCGCTGTTCAGTATCTAGGGGCTTTCACTATATAAAACTTTCGACCACCCGCGCGCACTATTTTTATTAAAGCTTCCCTTCTCACTTAGATCACAGGGGCGATACAACGCATGGAGGAAGAGGAGAAGATGATTAGAGAAGAAGAGTACGTGGATAATGGGAAGCGGGATAACCTTGGGCTGAGCACCGATGAACTGGCTGATGCGGAGCGGGAAGACAGCATTATTGAACTGATCGTCTCTGTCCAGCAAGCAGGGAATGAGCGGGGGAAACGGATCTATTTTGACAGCAAGAGCATGGAGGAAATCAAGGCGAAATGCGGCGATGACTTCTTCCTCTTCAACGGCAGGACGATGCTTGCTTTTGTCGACCCTGTTGAGGGGAAGATCACGCTCAAATCGCTCAAGGGCGTTTATAAGAGCTATCTCTAACTAGCTAAGCGCTCGATTGCTTCCTTATTGTATTCGTTTGTTTGCCAACCTGCGCACAGCCCCCTCGAGTTCGCGAGAGCGAAAGTAAGGGCCACTTGGCGGGAGCGAACGACTCGAAGCATGCGTGGCTTCACTCAGAGGGTGAGTACCGCGCCAGCACCACACCGAACTGCGGTCTCCGGATACAGGCGCAGGAGCTCCTTCCGACGCTTGGTGAAATGGCAGGGCATGATCAAGCTCATGTCGCGTAGTAATTCCAGCTGCTTGAAGCCATGAAAACCGCCAATGATACCATAGAGGTTCCCGATACGCCCCGCTGCCGCCAGGATCTGCTCCAACCCGGGATGCGCACCGCCGACTACCACAACGACGCCCTCGCCATCGCTCGTTCTCAGCACCAGTGACTGCTCCTTGACTGGTCTGCCGACTTCTCCCGTTGAATACACGCCGGGAACGATCTCCTTCGGTTCCGAGACTTCGACGACGAGCGCCGCTTTCCCGGCGATCGCTTTCTTCAACCGGAGGGGGAACGAGCGGGGAAGGCAGACCGCAACCCCGGGATGAAGCACCGCTCGTAACCCCCCGATGTGATCCCAGTGCTTGTGTGAGAGCACAATAATCGCAAGGTCCTTGGCCTGCACCCCAAACTGGTTCAGGTTATGCGTCAGGATCGCGCCCGATGCCCCGGTATCAAAGAGGATCTTCCACTCACCCTGCTCGATCAAACAAGAAAAGCCCCAGTCACGCATGAAGCCTTCTTTCGCTTCACTATCATACACGATCTTCACGTTCATGTCTTTCTCCCCGGGGATTGAGTAGTAGGGTGCGCTCCCCCTGTTGACCATGGGCAGGATGAGGATTCAGCATAAATATCTGTATGGTTGCGTACGTAGTGCCTGCTGCTTGTGAGTAACCCACACAGCTACAGTAATACGGCCAATACGGAATGGAGGAGCTCTAAGAGGGGGCGGGGATACAACCCCAGGATGATCGAGATGACCGCCAGGACGAGAAGCGGGACACTCATGGTTAACGGGGGATCCTTGATCTTCGCATCATTAGCGAGTTCTGGCTTGAGCGGTCCGAAGAAGATCTTCTTCGCCGCGGCGAAGGTATACACAATCGTCAGGAGCACTGCTGATATACTCAAAATAGCGATGATCAGGCCAACAGGCATGGCACCCACGCCAAAGGTAAAGACCCCGGTGAACAGGACCCACTCCGCCGCAAACCCGCTCAAAGGTGGCAGCGCGGAGAGTATTAATGCGCCGCATACCCAGAGCAGGGCGGTGATGGGCATCTTCGAGGCCAGGCCGCCCATCTTGTTCATATCCCTGATCCCCGTCACGTAAACCAGGATACCCGCGGTTGAAAAGAGGATTGCCTTTCCCAGAATGTGGCTCAGGAAGTAAAACATGCCGCCTTCCACACTGTACATGGTGAGGGCAAAAAGCCCCAGCACAGAGTACGAGATCTGGCTGATCGTGGAGCAGGCCGCGAATCGCTTCACGTCTGTCTGCGCCAGCGTGAGCAGAGAGCCGTAGACCATGGTGAGGAGCGCACCGGCCATGATCGGCATCCCGAACCAGAGGAAGTTGGGATCGTTATGGAGCGGTATGATGAGAACTCTGACTAGCACATACGCGCCTATATTAGCATAAACGGCGAGCAAGCCCGCGATACACGTCGGATGCTCCGCGTGGACCCAGGGCATCCAGACGTGAAGCGGGAAGATCGCCATCTTCGTAAATACGCCCAGTATGATCAGTAATGCGATCCAGCGCACGAACGGATTGCCCTCAAGTAGCCCCATCTGCGAGACATCAAAGGTACCGAGCTGGGTATATACCAGGAGCGAGCCAAACAGGACGAACAACCCGCCCACAACGCCCCATAAGAAGCACATCAGGGCTACTTTGAAGCGCTCGACATACCCGAGGAACCCCATGATGAAGTAGAGGGGCACAACGAGCATTTCGATAAAGAGGTAGATGAGGATGAGGTTTGTCGAGAAGCAGATCCCCATAAACCCTATCGGAAAGAGGAGATAGAGCCAGAAGAACCGATTATAGTACAGAAGTTCTTCCGCTTCGCCCCCTTCGCCATAGAGCACCTCAGCACGGTGCTCTACATAGTGCAGTGAGTAGAAGGAAAGTGCCGTGCAGATTATATTGATGATCAACGCAACCGGGATGCTCAACCCGTCAGCCAGGAGTCCAAATGGCACCCGCAAACTGGTGCCCGCCAGAATAACCTGGGGCACCCATACGTACTCCTCGACTATCACCTCACCCTGGGAGACTCTGATGGCCGCTATGAAGAGCAGCGCCGTGGTGTAGAGCAGTGATGCATTCGCGATCAACGCCGCTTTTCTCCCGATCCTGCGCCCCGTCAAAAAGATGATGAGTGAGGCTAGTGCGGGCACCATCAAGGTCTGAAGGAGCGTATAGGGTATCTCTGGTACTGCCATTTTAGATCATACCTCCCAGTGCGGGCCCAATCACCGAGTGGAAGAGATTGATAATGAGCCGGGGATACACGGCCAGGAAGAAGGATACAAGAGCAAGTATGAAGAGCGGGATACTCATCGTTAATGGCGGGTCCTTGATCTTCGTATTATGTGCCAGTTCCGGGTTCAAGGGCCCAAAGAAGATCCTCTTGCCCATTGTGAAGGTGTAGGCCGCGGTTAACAGGACTGCGAGGAGACTCATAATCGCGACTGCACGTCCTACCGGGAAGGCAGGTATGCCGAACGTGAACACGCCGGTGAACAGTATCCATTCCGCTGTAAACCCACTTAAGGGCGGTATCGCGGAGAGTATCATTGCGCCCAGGAACCAGAGCGCAGTGGTCAGCGGCATTTTGGCTACCAAACCACCCATCTTCGTCGTGTCCCTGATTCCTGTTGTATACACCAGTATTCCCGCGGTAGAGAAGAGGAGGGCCTTCCCCATAATGTGACTGAGGAAGTAAAAGATCCCGCCTTCTATACCGATAATCGTGAGCGCTCCCAGCCCGAGGACAGAGTACGAGATCTGGCTAATCGTAGAGCAGGCCGCGAATCGCTTCACGTCTGTCTGCGCCAGCGTGAGGAGTGAACCATAGACCATGGTGACCAGTGCGGCCGCCATCATAGGTAAGCCAAACACCTTAAAGTCGCTGTAGAGTGGTAGGATGAGTACCCGCACCACCACGTACGCCGCGATATTCGCGTAAACGGCAAGCAAGCCTGCGATGCAGGTGGGATGCTCCGCATGCACCCACGGCATCCACACGTGGAATGGAAATACCGCCAGTTTCGTAAACAATCCGAGCAGTATAAGTAAGATAACCCAGGTAGCTACTGGATTACCGGAAAGGAGCTGTAAATCGGCTATCTCCAGGCTGCCGCTCCGGGTATATGCCAGCAGGATGCCAAATAGGAAGAGGGTCGCCCCGACAATGCCCCAGAACAGGCACATGAGGGCTACTTTGTAACGCTCGATATAATCGGAATAGCCAAACTGGGCCATGATGAAATAAAGCGGAATAATGGTCAGGAGCTCCATGAAGAAGTACATTGTGAGCAGGTTCGTAGAAAATGCGATACCCATGAACCCCGTGGCAAAGAAGGGGAACAAAAAGAAGAACCGGGTGTAATACATCAACCACGTCCGTTCATCCACCGCCCCGTATATCGCCTCTATGCGGTGATCCACGTAGTGTATCGAGTAAAATGCCAGAACCACACAGCACAGGTTCATGATCAATGCCACCGGTACGCTCAACCCATCGGCTAACAGATTGAAATTCACCGTTGGCCCAAACGGGTATTCCTCAAAGACTATCTCACCTTGAGCTACCCGAATGCCCACCATACAAAGGAGTGCAGTGGTATAGATGAGCGTGAAGCCTGCGATCCAACCTGCCTTTCTTCCCAGGTGGTACCGGCTCAGTAAGATGAATACGGCGGCTATGACGGGCATTATCAGTATTTGGAGAAGAATATACGGCATCATTTAGATCACCACCCAAATGAGGAGAAGAAGAACAAAAAGGTAGAACAGGAGCACGTAAAGCAAATTAAACCCAATGACCCCTGTCTCAATCTGAAGATACTTTACCAGAGCAGCAAGCCTTCCGGGGATGGAGGGGATGAACCGATGGAAAACGCTATCGAGTCGATTCTCAAAGGGCTTTACGACGCGGTTAGCCATAAAGAAGAAGAATGCCGGGATTTTCACGTGGAACGTGTTATCAAGTGGATTTTCAACACGATTGACCACGATGGGAAGCAGCTTGAGGGTGCCATCGACGAAGATCTTGTAATAGGTGCTGTCGATGTACCATCTATTCCAGAAGAACTTGTGAAGCGTCTTCATCACCGGATACTTCTCGAAGAGCGAGTCCAACGTGCCATTTGGATTGTGCCTCCCCGAAATGTACAGGAAGTACGCTGGAACAGCGCCCAGAGCGATGAAAACGAGCGAGAGTACCGGCGGTACAAGAGAATGCGCTCCATGGTGCTCAACGGGCAGATGAAGCTGCTCCACCAGACTATATTCGAATCCCTCTTCCAGTAACGGTTCTACAACGGTAAAGGTGAGCCCGAGAAGAACGATTAGCACAGCCAAAATGCCACAGGCAGCCACCATGGTAATGTGGGGTTCACCAAGATGCGCGCCTTTTTCCTCTCTCGTTTCTACGTTCTCGCTCTTCTCGCCGTAAAAAGTCAAACCCATGAAGCGAAACGTATAGAACGCAGTTATAGCGACGGTGATCAACGCAAGCAGGAATAAGGGATAATTATGTGTAGCCCAGACGGAAGCGAGAATCGCGTCTTTACTCCAAAAGCCCGGCAGTGGCGGAACGCCCATCAGGGAGAGCGAGGCAATGAACATGAACAGCCAGGTGTAGGGCATATACTTCCTGAGGGAGCCCATATCTGTCATATAGATAGAGCCTGCGGTGTGAATGACCGAGCCGGCACAGAGGAAGAGGGCTGCCTTGAACATCGCATGGCTTAACAGATGCGATAATCCTGAGGTGAAGCCGCCGGTTAAACTAGAGGCAGTTAAGCCCGCCACGCCCAGGGCAAGCATCATGTAGCCGATCTGGCTGACCGTAGAAAATGCCAGCGCCTTTTTGAGCTCCACGGCAGTCATACCCTGAGTAGCAGCAACGAAGGCCGTGATTGCTCCTATCCACGCTACTAAGATGAAGAACGTTAGCGCCTCACCGATTCCCGCCGCCCAATAGCCGAAGAAGAAGATGGGTATGAGCCGGGCGACGAGATAAACGCCGCTCTTAACCATAGTTGCTGCATGGATCAGTGCAGAAACGGGACCTGGACCGGCCATAGCTTCCGGAAGCCATTCGTGCAACGGAAACTGAGCAGACTTACCAACGGGGCCTGCAAGAAGGAGCACCACCGTGAGGGTGATCAAGCCCGAGGTCTGAGCCATCTCCGGTATCCACGTCGATGCGGTCTCATAGAGCGTCAAGATGTTCAAGGTGTGCGCATAGGCATAGATGATCAGGATCCCGCCCAGCAGAAGGAGATCACCGGCTGAGGTCACCACCATCGCCTTCAAACCCGCATGAGATGGGGTGATGTATCTGGTAGGAGGAGGCCCGCCAATCCAGTATTTCTGCTCGTCCAGGTAGTAGAAACCGATCAGCCCCCAGCTGCAAAGCCCTACGATCTTCCAGCCGAAGAAGAGGAAGAGCAGGTTGTTCGAGAGCACGAGGAGGAGCATGCCGCCGATGAAGAAATTCATGAAGACCCACCACCGGGTCAAGGACGGGCTGCCCTTCATGTACCCGTAGGAGTAGACCATGATGAAGAAGCTGATTAAAGCAACGACATTCGCCATCAGAATGCTCACGGGATCTACAAGAACGCCGAAGTTCAATTCTATGGGTACGGTGAGCCAGGAGATGGAGCTGTCAATGGGCAGTTCTTCAAGATGGAAGAGATAGGGTATGAGCATCACGGCGGAGAGCGCGGCGAGGAAGGAGAGGAATATAGCACCGTAATCTCTCAGCTTCGGATGGATCTTGGCTAAAAGAGGAGCCAGGGGCACCCCGATCAACGGGAAGATCCAGCATAACCACGCAAATATAACGGTCATGGTATCACTCCCAGTCCTAAGGTTGCATTAATCGCATCCATCACGGGGAAGGGTATCCCAAGAATCCAGATAACCCCCATGACAAAGCAGAGGGCAGCGAAGATCAAGATCGGGATGAGCATACTCAGGGGTATCTCTTGTATTTCTACTTCTTTTTCTTCCTCTTCTCCTACCCGAATATACATGTATTCAATCACCCGCCAGAAATAGAAGACCATGAGCAGCGTGCTGAAGAAGATCAGGGCGATGAAAGGGAATTGACCTGCTTCCAGGCATGCGATGGCTAAATACACCTTCGAGACGAAGCCCACGCTCGGCGGCATGCCGATCATGGCGAGTGCAGCTAAGATGAATGCAAGGCTGGTGTAGGGCATTTTACGGCCAAGTCCGCGGAAATCCGTCATCTCCCACAGATCAAACTTGTAAATGAACGCACCCGCAACTAAGAACATGCACGCCTTCATCAAGCCGTGGTTCAGGATGTGCATCATCGCCGGCGTCAGTCCCAGCGTGGTGGAGGTGGCAAGACCCACACCGAGCATAATATAGCCCATATTCGCCACACTCGAATACGCCAGCATCCGCTTCAGGTTGTACTGCGCGATCGCAAGGACCGACCCGTAGATCATAGCGATCGCCGCCACCCAGGAGATGAGCGTGGTAATCGGGAGGTACATCGTGACGAAGTCCAGCGTGAAGACGGAGAACGTGATCCTGATAAATGCATAGGTCGAGACCTCGATGATGATACCGGATAGCAAGGCGCTGATCTCGGCGGGCGCGAAGGCGTGCGCATCGGGTAACCAGGTATGAAGCGGGAAGAGGGCCATCTTGATGCCCAGGCCAACGAATATGAAGACGAAAGCCGCTTGCACTACTCTACTCCCGTATATCGGTGGTAATAATAGCGAGAGATCGTGCATATTCAGTGTACCCGTTACCGAATAGAGAAAGCCGATGCCTAACAACACGAAGCATGCACCGATGGAACCCATAACGAGATACGTGAAGCTTGCCTTCAGCGCTATTTTGCCCCGTGATGCGATTAACGCATACGCAGCTAAGGAGAAGATCTCGACAAAAACATAGAGGTTAAATATATCACCGGTCACGGTTACACCGCAGAGCCCGGTAATGAGCAGTTGATAAACGACATAATAAGGAACGATTTTTTGCGGCATTTCATGCTCTATGTTCCGCTTTGAATACAGCACACAGAGCAATGCTAAGAAGAGTAGTATGACCAATATGTAGGCATTCAGCGCATCTACGACATATTCTATACCCCAGGGAGGCATCCAACCGCCGAGCCAATAATGGATGGTTCCAACCGTAAGTACATGATTGAGAATGAAAATTGCCATAACGAACTGAACGGAAATGGTGGCGGCAGAAATAAAGAAGCATGATTTCTTGGTTCGCCAGCCGGCAACCAGAATAGTGAACGCGCCGAGAAGCGAGAGCCCGACGATGAGTACCGGAAATTGTTCAACAATCATCTTGGCCGTTCCACCCCAGCCTTCCACCACTTCAGGCACGCGATGGCACCGAAGGCACTAAAGGTATGAGTGGCACCACATTTAAAGCTTTCTGTTTTCGCCCGCGCACTTCTCGCCCGCCAGCGGCGAGCTTGCGGCGTTCTGGGCCATTACGCTTATGGGATTGAACCCGCGCCTGAGAATTTCCCTATTCTCCGGCCCCCTGCGCTTCCGCGGATCGTGCTCGCGATCCGCGAAGATCGCCCGAATCAGCAGTCCCATCGCCCTTATTCGCCACCTGGAGCGAGATGTTTTCGATGAGCAGTACATTTATATACCTTCATTCCCAAAAGTTCCATGCCCACGACAAAGGAGAGATCTTGAAAAGAAATAGAAGTTTTGAGGTCACATGGGAGTAAAAGATTCTTCCGAGAAAGGGATATCGAGCGGGCAAATAGCGCTACTAGGGATACTGCTGGTGGCGATTTTGTGGCGAGCGGTCATAAGCCTCGATGGTGAGATAGCCTTTTGGGAGAGTTTGTGCTCAGGTATTCCTCTTATCCTCTTGGGCTGGGTTCTCTTTGGTTATTGTTATCGCCACTCCATAGGACTGAAAGGTTGGATTATCTCCAATTATATTTACCAGGGGATTGCCGTTTGCTTGGTCGTGGTGAATAGTTATGTTCTTATTTATTACGGGATGAGATGGTTCAGGTTACTGACCGTGGAAACCTATCTCCCCCTGGATTTCATCTTCCGGGATGTACGATATATCGCGCTGCTGACGTTTTATTGCTCGGTAATCTGGTCGGCGAAGCATGTAAAAAAGATGCACGAGGAGTATATATCGCGGGCTAAAGGAAAGACTGTTCAACAGCTCATGTCACCAGGTTTAAACTACCGCAGCAAAAAGCTGAGAGAAATGGAACTGACAGATATTGTAATGGATGAACGAACATTACTAGTGATCTTAGGTCTCTCGTTTTTATGGCGGATTTTCATAAGCCTTGACTACGAAATATCGCTTTGGGAAAGTCTCATCTCAGGTATCGCTGTTATCCTGTTGGGTTGGCTCGTTTTCACTCATATCTATTTTCAGTTCAGAAAACAAAGGAAATGGTTGGACCTGCTTAAGGTCTATCATGCCACTGCCATCGGTGTAATCGCTATGAACCTGTATGTTCTTGTTTACTACGGAATGAGGTGGTATAGATTTGCGTGGTTAGAAGAAACCTTAGTGCCATGGGATTACCTTTTCAGAGATGTGAGATATTTTTTATTGGTGATGTTCTATTGTGCATCCCTAGTGCTATCGATGTTTCTAAAAAGGGCGTATGTGGAATACACGATACTTTCCACGGAAAAGCCTTCAAAGCCAGCCCGGGGATTAAAGGACTTCATACAAAAGGAGTTAGTTATCCCGTAGGTTCTCGCGTGCCTCTCTCGGCTCCTTTCGGATCTCAGAGACGTGGCAATTGCGCGATGATCGATTCGTCGCCCATGAGAGACCACTCATCTCCCTACTGCACCGGTGCACTGCTCCCCCTGCTCAATCCGCCGCCCGAGGAGATCATTGATCTCCACGACACCCGTCTGTCTTATACCGGGGATAAGAATATGAGCATTTCCTGGTGCAGGAAAAAAAGCGGAGCACGTTAAAGAAGAAATACGCCATCGCACAGAAGAGCACGAAGAGTAGTGCGAGGAAAAGCCCCGCGTAGAACCCTAAACTGTCCGGATCAACATCTGGACAGAGTTCTTGCAGGGTGTGTACGACGCGGGGATCCGCTAAAGCTGCCGGACTCAACATGACACTGAAGGTGCATGAAGGGCATTTGAAGAAGCATTTGATAGCACGTGTTAGGTTTCCCCCCCCCATACCTCATCCTCTCCTTTCCACGTTTTTATCGCTACTAAATGTCTTATCACGGTCAAGCTATAGCAAAGTATCGGTTTTTGCGGGGCCGTCAAGTTGTTGGGGGTTGAGATAACCTCCCGAATTTCACCGTCCAGTACGCCATTTTCTGCGCGAGATAGGAGAGTACGCCACGACTCGTCCTGTACCACTTCTTCGTGCTCTCAGGATCGGTCTGGCGGTAATAGTTCTCGACAGGATTAGTCGTCTTCGAGACCATACCGTCTCGCATGAAGAGCGTGAGCCGCTCAAAGTCGGGCAGTAGCTTGCCCGTGATAAAGCCCCGTAGGACGCGAGGGACGTTGCCATCGTCATCCAGGAGCCGTTCTAACCGTTCTTGCGCGACCTGCAGATCGTCCGTCCGAAAATATGTCCTTGATCGCCGTGAAATAGATGCAGAGCTTGATTTTATCCCTGCAGGAGTATCCATTAGACTGAAGAGCAGTGTAGACCTTGTCTCCGATCATCTTGAAGAGATGGAAGAGGCACAACTGGTGCGCAGCGCAGCGCCCAGTTCATCGAGTATCCCCTTGTAATCCCGCTTATGGTCCGTCGTAATCGCCACGAGGGATCTGCTGTGCAAGGAACCCTTTAAGAAGTTGTAAACCGTCTTATAGCCGCAATCCTCGGCTATCTCTTCCGCGACCGGGATATTCAAGATCGAATCGAAGAGGGTCAAGCGATACCTCTTCCGAGCCGCGAGTTCAATATGTTGCTCATCGTAGCAATAATACCCGGAGTACTGGGACGAAGCGCCTTGAATCCCCTTTTCTTCGCTCACAGCCAGCCAGTTCTGGATCGCTTGGTGCGAGGGCGCGATGCCGAAGGCGGTGCTGAGATCATCCCTCAGCTTCCGAAGCGAGCGATATCCTGTCTGTGTCATCTTCGCTGCAGCGTCTTTAAACACTGATGCATACCGATAAGACGGGGCCACCACGGCAGAGAGCGGCGTAGTGAACTCCTTACCGCAAACGGTGCACCGGTAGTGCTTCAAATAGAGCTTCTGGGGACCATATGCGCCTAATATCGGAGTTCGACTTCGGAACTCCTGCTTAATCACTCGATCTGCGCCACAGAGGGGACAAACAGAATAAAGAAGCTCGAAATGGTGATCGGTGAGGAGAAGAAGCTCATTCGTGACACGACGAGGTTGGTCTCGCTTTATAAATTGCTCAGTGAGAACTTTATCGACGGTCAGAGGTGCATCCACAAAATCGGTAAGTTTAAGTTGGATGAGACGTATAGTGTTTTTGAGGGGGGATAAGAATGATTGGAGCATAATAACTTATCTGCTCTCAATCTACTAATTCCTTTCGGTCCAGTTACCCTAACGAAGCTCAATGCTGTCTCAATTTTGTAAATTCACGCGCAGCACCCATTAACTTTACAGCCCCGATTTTCTTCCGCGACACGATAGGTATTTATACACCAGCACACAAATGTTCTATAGTTCACGAGCTGAGGAGCGAATGAGAAGGAGGTATTGCTGGTAGCGATGGGCGTGGAAGAATCCTTCGAGAAGCGGATACTGAATGGGTGGGCCGCACTAGCGATCCTGCTTGTGGCGGTTGTGTGGCGTACGCTCATCAGTTTAGATGGCGAGATAGTATTCTGGGAAAGTTTGTGCTCAGGCGTGGCGCTCTTCATCGTTGGCTGGATGCTCTTCGCTTATGTCTTCCGCCTTTCCCGTGAATTGAAGGGCTGGATTATTACAAATTATATTTATCAGGGCATTGCCATCTGCCTGGCAATCATAAACGTTTATGCTGTGATCTACTACGTAATGAGATGGTATACTTTGCTCTACGTAGAAGTTGCAGTTGCACCTCTGCTCATGGATTTTATTTTTAGAGACATTCGCTATATCGCTTTGGTGCTTTTTTATTGCGCTGTTATATGGTCTGCGCGGTATCCAAAGCAGATGCATGAAGAGTACCTGTCGCGGTCGAGAGAGAAGACGGTTATGCACCTTATCTCGCCATATCTTTACCACCGGGTTAAAAAGTTGAAGGAGATGAGCGTAAAAGAATTAATAGGCCACGTGATAACAGATGAACGGACATTATTGGTGATCGTGGGCCTAGCATTTTTATGGCGAATAATTGTCAGTCTCGACAACACAATCAGCGTAGGGGAGAATATGGCTTCAGGTATTGCTCTTATTATAGTTGGCTGGCTCTTCTTCGCATACATATATTCTCTACCGAAGAAGCAGGGGGACTGGTCAGCCTTGGTTACGGTCTATCACGGCATTGCACTTGGGATACTCGCCATTAATATGTACGTACTTGTGTACTACGGAATAACCTGGTATGGCGTGTCAGGCGCTGCTGTTGAGGTCGCTCTGTCACTGGAGTACCTGTTGAGGGACGTGATATTTATCGCGTTCGTGATGTTTTATTGCGCCTCAATTACGTTTTCGACGTTCCTCAAACGGGCGTACGAGGAGTATACGCTGCTATCCTCCGAAGTAGCGTCGCCGGGAAGCAGTAAGAAGAGAGCGGCCGTTACACAAACGGAGTGAGCTCTAACTTGAGCGCTTCCTCGGTGATGATGTTCTCCAGGCAGTGTAATTTCGTGTCAGGACGATTGCAATAAAGGAGCACGCTCCTATCGAGCACCGCTAAATTGAGCCGTGTTGAGACCATATGGCCCAATCCATCGCCCAACAAGCATCCAGTGGGCGTTGAAAATACGCCGATATCCCCTCGCTCGCGCACTTCCGTAATCCAGTATGCGAAGATCTCTAACGCCTCTTCGAGATTGCCCAGCGCTTTCAATCGATATTGATACTCCAGCCAATCGGTTCCGATGATGACCATCACGGGTGGCTCTAGCTGAGCAATGTACTCAGTGAAGACCGGGAATTCCTCACATAACGTCCGACCTTCCAGAATCTTTACGTTCTCCCTTGCCTCTCTCTCTCTCTGCTGCATCCGTATCTCAAAGACAGTTAAATACTTGAGATAATCTTGTTCCTCTACAAACGGTAGTATCCCTCTTCTCAGCCGCCGCTCATCCCACCCACTACTGGGGATCTTTACGCAGTGCGTCCCCTGCTGAATACAGTTGATAATCATGTGCGCAATGATAGACTGATAGCCCAAGAGGGAGAGGTCATCACCGTATTCCACCAGAGCAGTGCTTCCTGTGCTCAGTCCACCCCCTAAAATCAAATCCAGCTCCGCAACACCGGTTGATATATGCGTGGCAACATTAGGAACGATTGCCACCTTTCTCGACTTCTCTACTTTCCGCCGCTCGAAGGGCCCGAACGTGCGGAATCTGCCCCCTTCCAACGTGAAGCCGTATTTGTGCTGACTTATTCTGACGCCTCTCAGCTTCTTCAATAATATTTCCCGCGCCCTCCGATAATCGACGGAAATGCGACTCAACTCAACTATCCCGTCAACGATATAATCGAGCGGGGTGGTCTCGGTTCTTTCTGAAATGAGTATCAAATTCATCTTGTATTCCGTGGCATAATGTCGTATCGCATCAATTATTGCCGCTTCAAGCGCTTCGATCTTTTCCTCTTTCTCTTCTGAGGTAAGCGCCTCCCAGCTATCAAGAACGAGTATAGCGGGTTTTTCCGGTTGCGATTCCACCAATTCCCGGTGAAGCAGCTCAGAGAAGGAGCGGGGGCGCGGAAATGCGCGCGATGAAATAAACAGTTTTGTTGCATCTATCACGTTGATAGCCCCGGTGCGCTCTTCCAACCAGGGGAATTGTGCATGTAGCGCGGGTAGCGATACCCGCGTTGACAGGTAGACCGCATTGTTACCCCCGAACTCGTTGAGGATTTCAAAAGCGAGCATAGTCTTTCCTGCTCCCGGCTCGCCCTTTATGAGGAGCGAATAGCCCGTGCCAGCGGATAATGCTTCGCGCAATTCTGGCGGTATTCTGCTTTTCATGGTTCGTATATGATAGGTGCTAGATTAAAAGCTTTTCTATATTTACGAGGATGAGCCCGTGCATGATAAAGACTCTTAGCAC
>Ga0265594_1001938_pt1 | contig 15468 bp, 16 predicted proteins | sample saktaG_11_FD_190147 | JGI IMG/M metagenome (GOLD analysis project Ga0265594, IMG submission 190147) | Saline water microbial communities from Sakinaw Lake, British Columbia, Canada - sak_2011_5_24_80m | ecosystem: Environmental > Aquatic > Non-marine Saline and Alkaline > Saline ... | reverse complement strand
GCGAGAAGATTGTTCTGCCGCATTAAGCTTGTCGGGAATACGTGAAACAGTGTTTCCGTTGAATCAATATTCCGGCTTGTATCACTTAAAATAAATCCATTAATATATGTTTGCTCGGTATCGCAAACCTTTCCGAGGTGGAGAAACAGTGTGTCATATGCAAAGTAATTTGAATCGACAAAGAATTTTGTTCGATACCATGCCAAGCCGTCATAATTTGCAAAACCCTGGTTTTCCCAAGAATCCGGGACGGTGACGGGATACCACGCAGAGTCATTGAAATCAACCGCAGCCCAGGTAGAGTCATCGCCGATATTAAACATCCATATTCCATCTAAAGGGATATCGGAGAAAGAAACCGATATAAGCAGGAAGTTTACAAGAATAATGCAGAAGTATTTCATAAGATTAAAATTACATTAATTTCCTGAAAAATTCAAAACCGGATTTTGATATTCAAATACTTTTTTCAATCGCTAACAGATGATGTTTGATTTTAATACCGGCGCTAAAACCGGTTAAACATCCGTTTTTGCCGATTACACGGTGACAGGGAATCAGAAACGGAATGGGGTTGTTGTGAAGTGCGCCGCCCACAGCGCGGGCGGCTTTTGGTTTACCGCACCAGTTGGCAATGTCTCCATAGCTGACAACCGAGCCGAATGGTATCAGCCAGGACCAAAAGAGCACCTGCAGCATAAATTTGGATTTTATAAAGAAAACATTAATTGGTGGAATGTGAAATTCGGTTCCATGTTTTAAGTAGGTGTCAATTTCATTGATAAGACGTATTGAAAATCCGGGAGCGGCTTCAGATTGTGGGTTTACCCCAGTCGCTCTGATCTTTTGATCGATTTCATCACAACTAAACGATATTGCAAAAATAGCTTCTTCTGAACATAACAGGTAGTATGGAATTGTAGAACGGCTCGATAATAAAAATATCGCCAACGGTTTTTGGGGCGTCATTGTGAATCCAGCCGTGTGCTTCTGCTCAGAAAGCAGTTTTCGACAGAAACCGCAGTTCTTCCAATGCTGAAAATATAAACTTTCCCGATCTCGCCCGAGCTGGTGATTGACGATAGAATGTGCGATTGCCGTATTAAAATGTTTGTTTGCGGGAACCTGTTCCATAATAATAGTACAAAATACGAAAAGAAATCTTAAAATAGAATGGTTTTTATTGCCATATTGGTTTTAAAATACTATCTTGAAATTTGTAATGATTAACAGGAATCTATAAATTTATAAACAAAAGGAAATTTTGTGACAGACAACCCCCTGATTTTATACGATAAAAAAATTTTGAACTTCATAGAAGCAGGCGATTATAAACAGGCGCTTTGGGTTGCAGAAGAATCATATGTGTTTTCGAAGACTCTTTTTGGGGATACTCATCTGGAAACAGCAAAAACACTCAATAATCTTGCCTGGGTTTATGACCTGTTGCAACGTTACGATGTGGCTGAAATATTTTACCTTCGGTCAGTCGGGTTAAAGAAATCGATATATGGAAAATCCTCGGAAGAGCTGATACCAACTCTTGAGAATCTCATGTCGTTATATTTATACCAGGAAAAATTCCAAAAAGCCGAAAAGATTCTTTATGATCTGATTGAAATAGTTGAAAATAAAAAGGCACCGTGGATTTTCCGGAAGGCGGTGTATTTATGCCAACTGGCAGACTTATATGAAAAACAGGGACACAAAGCGAGAGCAGAAGATTTTTATCATAAATGCGCCGCTTTTGTAGAAAGCGTTATGCCGTTTGATCATCCCAATCTTGGGCGGGTTTTTGCGAATATCGCGGATTATTATGCTCGCGTTAAGAAGTATCATCGCGCCCAATTTTATTATCAAAGAGCATATGGTGTTTTAAATAAAAAATTAAAAAAAGGGCATCCTGACGTTCAAAATGTTATTGACGGGATGAATTTTATCCGATCTCGTTTACCGGATTCGCAGACCGCATAGGGTCAATGAAGTGAGCGAAAGCGGCTTTGGGGGTATATGTATTTACTGTATTTTTTAGCTGGTTTTATTCTACTCTACTACGGAGCCGATTTCCTCGTTAGGGGAAGTTCTTCTATTGCAGCTTCTCTCGGAGTTAAAAAAATCGTTGTTGGTTTAACAATCGTTGCTTTAGGCACCTCGATGCCGGAGTTTGTTGTCAGTTTTTTTGCAGCGGTTAAAAAAGTAGATGATGTCAGCGTCGGCAATATCGTTGGCAGCAACCTGGCAAATATTCTTTTGGTGCTGGGTCTGTCGTCGGTAATTCGCCCAATTAAAGTAAAAAGAAGAGTATTTATACTTGAGCTTCCGGTTCTGCTATTAATTACAGTGATGTTCGTATTATTCTGCATGGACGGTGCCCTGGAGGGTTATGAGGGCGCGCTTATGCTGATTGTGTTTGTTGTGTATATGACCTTTATTATTGCTAACCGGAGGGTTCGTTATAGCGCAGATATCGATCTGATCCCGATGGAAAAGGGACATATTATCAGAAATACATTCTTTACTGTATTGGGTTTGTTGGGGCTGGTGATCGGGGGACAGCTGACGGTCAGGGGGGCAATCGGTCTTGCACGAGCCGTGGGAATCTCGGAACTGGTCATTGGATTGACTATCGTCGCCCTTGGCACATCTCTGCCGGAGCTGTTTACCAGCGTTGTGGCGGTGATAAAAAAAGAAGATGAAATTTCAATTGGCAATATTATTGGCAGCAACCTTTTTAACACCGCTTTTGTGTTGGGCATCGTTCCGATGATTTATTCCTTAAAAATTGATGCCCATGTGATTCGTTTTGAAAACATTTTATTGTTGTGCATAACGATCCTGTTTGCCGTCTTTCTTTTTATCGGGCGCAGTCTTTCGCGGTTCGAAGGAGTGATTTTGTTACTGTTATACGTTTTATTTATCCTGAACCTTGGTTTTAATTTCATTTAATCACATTTATGACTATATGAAAATTGCCCTATATCAATTTGCTCCATTATGGGGAAACGTTCCCGGAAATTTGAAGAAAATTGATTCGATATTGTGCCGTCATACAAATATTGATTTGTGGATACTGCCGGAATTGTGTACAACGGGCTATCTGTTTAACTCAAAAGCCGAGATTAGCTCTATCGCGGAGCCCTTCCCGGGCGGTCAAACTGACTCTTGGCTAATGTCTATCACAAAACGCCTGAATACGTCTGTAATAATGGGTGTTGCAGAAAAATGTAATAAAAAACTTTATAACAGCGCTGTTGTCTTTGATAATGGCGTTTACATTGGCACTTATCGAAAAATTCATCTATTTGATAATGAAAAAGATCTCTTCGATCCCGGTAATAAAGCGCCGGCAGTTTTCACGGTTCGTGGTGTAAGGATCGGTGTTATGATATGTTTTGACTGGATCTTTCCGGAGGCTGCCAGGACACTGGCGCTGAATGGCGCTCAGCTGATAGCTCACCCGGCGAATCTGGTTTTGCCCTACTGTCCTGACGCAATGGTCACGAGAAGCATTGAAAACAGGATCTTTACGGCGACAGCTAACCGAATTGGGACGGAAAGATTATCGGATAGAAAACAATTAACGTTTATTGGCAGCAGCCAGGCGACCAATATTTTTGGAAAGCGTCTTGGGCAGCTGCCCAAAGATCGGGAAGGCGTTTTAATCGTCGATATTGATCCGGCAGAATCGAACAATAAATCCATTACACCAAATAATGATTTGTTTTTGGACCGGAAGCCTGAATTGTATCGCTTAGATTAAGGGAAGTTTAATATGCAGCGATCTTTTGTGCTAGATACAGGGATAGCCGGAGGCGTAATTTTACTTCAAATCGATATAGAAAAAATGCATAAATTTAAACAGCAGACAGGAGATCCGACATGAGACCACAAATTAAGTTTTTAGGTAAAAATTTAATTCAACAGATCGTTTCTGAGGCATACCAGATTCTTTGCACCTTAGGTATTGAAATACATAATAAGAATGTGTTGGAAATGTTCTCTGATCACGGAGCAAAAGTCGATATCGGTAAAAGCCGGGTCATTTTCAAAGAAGATATTATTCAGAAAGTCCTGAAATCAGCGCCAAAATCGTTCAAACTTTATGATGTAAACGGAAATGAAACGAATGATTTTTCCGGCAATAATGTACATTTTACTCCTGGCTCAACATCCATAAATGTTCTGGATTATAAAACAAAAAAAATCCGCAAACCGGTTACTGACGACTATATAAATTATGTGAAAGTTGTAAGCCAACTTGAATATATTGTTTCCCAGAGTACGGCTTTAATACCGACAGATGTACACGAGAATATTGCCGATAGTTACCGCTTGTTTTTGAGTTTACTCTATTGTGAAAAACCGGTTGTAACGGGAACCTTTACAATAGATTCTTTTGAAATTATGAAGGATTTTCAGCTTGCGGTTCGTGGTTCGGATAAAGCTCTTAAGGAGAAACCATTAACGGTATTTTCCTGCTGCCCGACATCACCTTTAAAATGGAGCGATGTAACTTCACAAAATGTTGTCGATTGCGCCCGTTATTCTATTCCCGTAGAATTTATTTCCATGCCGCTGGCTGGCTTTATGGCGCCGGTTACTCTTGTTGGGACCTTGATTCAGCACACCGCCGAGACTCTTAGTGGAATCGTTATAAGCCAGCTGACAAATCCGGGCGCTCCGATGTTATATGGCGGTTCCCCTGCGATTTTCGATGTTCGCTTTGAAACGACTCCCATGGGCGCTGTTGAAACGATGATGATAGATTGTGCATATAATGAAATCGGTAAATATCTGGGAATTCCAACTCAGGCTTATATTGCACTAAGCGATGCCAAACAACTTGACGCCCAGGCAGGACTCGAATCAGGAATAGGTGCCACTCTTGCCGCATTAGCAGGGATTAACAATATATCCGGGCCCGGGATGTTGGACTTTGAAAGTTGTTTTAGCATTGAGAAATTAGTGGTGGATAATGAAATCTGTAAACAAGTCTTGAGGTTAGTAAAAGGAATAGAACCCAAAGAAGATTTTCCAGCCCTTCCGATTTTTGAAGAATTGTTAAAAGAGAAACACCTCCTGATTTCAGAGCATACCCGGAAATATTTGAGAGAAGAACACAGTTTTCCGGGACAGGTTATTAATCGCGCAAACCGGGCACGCTGGAAAGAGATGGGAGAATTCACACTGGAGGAAAGAGCCCATATGGAAGTTGAGGAGTTGGTTAATAGTTACAAGCCCTCTACTCTTGCAGAAGACACTAAAAGGGAACTGATAAATCTTATGGAAAGAGAGGGAAAGAAATATGGACAGGCAAGTTTACCCGACCGGCATTGAAATGGGATTGCGGAATAATCGAGAATTGTAGAAAGAAGACTATATGATTACGCCATTGCTCCGGTTTTAAATTCAGAACATGTGAGATTGGTTAAATATATTAATAAACAACAATATCAATTATATTAACAATAAAGGTGCAACAAATGGAGATTTTAAAACAATTGGCAGAATATCTTGAAAAAGGAGACAAAGAGAAAGTTTATGAATTGACCAAACAGGCGAAAGAACAAAATATCTCTGCCAGGCAGATTCTGGATGATGGTTTGATTGCCGGAATGAAAGTGGTCGGCGACCGTTTTAGAAAATATGAAATATTTCTTCCTGAAGTGCTGATGGCGGCAAGAGCCATGAATGCAGGTATGGATTTGATAAAACCACTTTTTATTAAAGAGGGAGTTACCGCTATAGGTAAAATCGTGATTGGTACCGTTTATGGGGATCTCCACGATCTTGGTAAGAACCTGGCTGGAATTATGCTAAAAGGCGCCGGTTTTGATGTAATAGATCTGGGTAATAATGTTCCGGCTCAAAGGTTTGTAGAGACAGCTGAAAGAGAAAATGCCACCGTGATCGGTATGTCGGCTCTATTGACGACGACCATGATGGAAATGAAAAATGTAATAAATCTCTTAAAAGACAAGGGTATGGACGGCTCAATAAAAACGATCATAGGGGGTGCGCCGGTTTCTGAAGAATATGCAAAATCTATCGGAGCGGACGCATATGCTTATGACGCAGCTAGCGGTGTAGAACAGGTGAGGAAGCTTGTCTGAAGTTAATGAAATTTACCGTAGAACCAGGAGAATATGAAGACACGGTCATAAATGTTAACCGCACCGGGATCTGCCCGCCGGAATATCCTGGTGAAAATAGTGATTGTGTAAGTTTCGTCATGGAGTATTTGAAAGATCGGAATATTATCTATGATGTTCGAGTCGAGTGATGATTATGAAAAAGCCCTGCGGGAAGAGCAACGCCGGATCAGGTGGCTGCGAATTTTTACTGATAATGTCTGCCGGACGTTGTTGCAAAAAACCATGAATGAGCCAGAAGCTCTGGAATATCTAACCCGCGTTAAAACAGTGATACTGGAGAAGTTTCCGGAAAAAGAAGAGCAATATCGCATGATTTATGAACGCCGTTTTAAACGAATATTGCTTCGCAAAGGAATCGCGCTTTCATTATATTAACAAGTTGAAAATAGAGGAAAACAGAATTATGGAACGTGAAAAAGCATGGTCATTATTGACAACATATACGAAAACGGATAGTTTGATCAAACATGCCCTGGCGGTCGAGGCAGCTATGCGTTTTTATGCCGAACATTATGGAGAGGATGAAAATTACTGGGGAATAGTCGGGCTTCTACACGACTTTGATTATGAGGCATATCCGGATGAGCAAAACCATCCGTACCGCGGCAACGAAATTCTGGAAAAAGAAGGATACCCGGAAGAAATGCGCCGCGCTATTATGGGACACGCATCGTATACCGGCGTGCCCCGGGATACGCTTTTGGCGAAAGCGCTTTTTGCCGTTGATGAACTTGCGGGATTCATTATAGCGGTAGCCCTGGTACGCCCATCCAAAAGCATTCACGACGTCAAACCCAAATCGGTTAAAAAGAAGTTTAAAACAAAAGCCTTTGCCGCCAAAGTTAACCGGGAAGAAATATTGCAGGGAATTCAGGAACTGGAAGTAGATGAGACCGAGCATATTCAGCGAGTAATTGACGCCCTGAAAACGGTCGCCAATGAAATTGGGCTGGCGGGCGAAATCTCACCGAAATAATTCCTCATATTTGTTAAACCCGATAATTTTACTTAATATTTGATAGGGAAACGTCCCATTCAGAAATGAGTGGGTAAACATAAATTTTTCTCTAGTGAAGGAGAGATTCTGACTTTTCACAGGCAGGCTGAGAACTGCTACCCCATCATTGAGCGGGAAATTTTACCTGTTGTAGAAAAACCGGGGCGCTATACCGGCAATGAATTCAATGCCCGGCGCAAGGATTTTTCTCAAACCCAAGCGTCCATAGTGTTGGCGTATCCCGATGTCTATGATGTGGGCATGTCATATTATGGATTTCAAATTTTATATCATATTCTCAACCGGGAAAAAACCATTATCGCCGACAGGGTTTATGCTCCATGGACCGATTTTGAACAACAGCTGCGGGCACGATCGCTACCGCTTTGCGGTCTTGAATCAAAGGTTCCGGTTCGCCAATTCGATGTGCTGGGGTTCACTCTTCCCTACGAATTAACGACCACGAATGTTTTAAATATTCTTGATCTGTCGCAAATATCAGTTCGCTCTGAGGAACGAAATGACAAAGACCCTATTGTAATGGCTGGAGGGACTAACGCTTATAATCCTGAGCCGTTAGCGCCCTTCATCGATGTGTTTGTAATCGGAGATAGCGAAGATATTATTGTGCCGCTGTTGGAATTTATCACCAGGCGCAAGAAGAAAGGAATTCCCCGACAGGGCATTTTGTATGAAATGGTCCGGGAATTTAAGGGACTCTATATTCCCCGGTTTTATACCGATCAGACCATTTCAGAAAACGGCTTTATTCTTCCTCGCCCGATCAGCGCCGATATTCCCGACCGAATAATCTCTCAGCGCGTCCCGTGTCTAAAAACCGAATATTTCCCCGAAAAACCGGTTATGCCATTAATAGAAATCGCTCAGGACAGGCTCGTGTCGGAAATCATGCGTGGCTGCACCCAGGGGTGTCGTTTTTGCCAGGCAGGCATGATTTATCGTCCGGTCCGCGAACGTTTGCCGGAAGATATCAAGCGACAGATTGAAAACTCACTCAAAGCAACGGGATATGAAAATGTGTCTCTCCTGTCTCTTTCGTCTTCGGATTATAATGGAATGGAGGAATTGATTTGCGGTATTTCGAGACTATTGGATTGCCGGAGAATCGGGCTGTCATTACCGTCGTTGCGGTTGGATAGTTTTTCGGAAGAGATAGCCTATATTGCGCGGAAAACACGTAAATCCGGTCTAACCTTTGCTCCCGAAGCCGGAACGGAGCGGTTGCGACGGGTTATTAACAAAAAAATTAAAGAAGAGGATTTAATTCGTTCTGTGGAAATAGCCCTTCAATACGGCTGGCGGTCATTAAAGTTGTATTTTATGCTGGGTTTGCCAACTGAAACGGATGAAGACATCCTGACAATTGCCAGCCTGACAGATACAATTTTACAACATAGTAAAAAACGCCTGTCCCTGAATATTACATTGTCCACATTCGTCCCCAAGCCTTTTACACCCTTTCAATGGGAAGCACAAGACAGCCGGGAAGAAATTCAAAGAAAACTGGATATATTAAAACCGTTACTGAAGAAATCAAGACGCGTAAAAGTAATGGCGCGCAATCCGTTTTATTCACAACTTGAGGGTGTGTTAGCCAGGGGAGATCGAAAGATCGCCGATGTGATTTACGACGCCTGGAAACTGGGAGCGCGGTTTGATTCATGGCGTGAGTTCTTCGACCCGTCAATCTGGGGAAAAACATTTGAAAAGAATAATATTGATCATAAAAAATATATCTGTAAACGAAATGAGGACGAGATACTGCCCTGGGATCATATTGATTCGCTGATTGAGAAAAACTTTCTGCTGAAAGAGCGAGAAAAAGCATACCGTGGAGAGATAACACCGGATTGTCGCGATGAATGTGTTGGATGCGGCGTGTGTGACCCGGAACATTTATCCATGAACCTCGTGCAAAAATCAGATGCAGATAGGAGAGAGGAAAAAGCGGAAGAAGTAGTAATTGACGAGCAACGAATTAAATACCAGCTTCGATATCGAAAAACCGGTTTGGTGCGATTTATTTCTCATCTGGATATAATGCGAGTATTTCAACAGGCATTACGCCGGGCAGATCTGGATATTGCATTTACCCAGGGGTTTAATAAGCGTCCGATAATCTCATCCGGGTATCCTCTGCCCCTTGGATATTCATCTGAAGACGAATACCTTGAAGTTGTATTGAAAGGTGAAACCAAAGATATTGTTAATCGTTTAAACGAGCAATTACCTGATGGTATGATAATCGAGACAGCATCAATAATACCGCTGAAATCCACCTCAATATTCTCAAGGGTAGAGGGTTTTGATTATGAGATTCAGGTTTTTCACAATATACCCGAGGATATTAAGGCGAAAATCCAGATGTTTTTGGAATGTACGGAAATATTGGTAGAGCGCGTTAGAAAAGACCGGAAGAAAGTAGTTAACGTCCGCAAATTTGTCAACACTATCAAGGTGGTCGATCAACGAATCTTGTTGTCAATGCGCGTGCTGGATGGACAGACAGCCCGTCCCGGAGAGATTTTGCCGGAGCTGGGCATTAACGAGAGTATAAATATTTGCCGCAAAAAGACTCATTTGCAGGCAAATTAATTTTAGATTAGGAAAAAATATGGAAAAACAGATTTTAATAAGTGAAACAAGCAAAGAAACCCGCATAGCTATTCTGGAGAATAAAGATCTGGTAGAGTTTTTTGTGGAGAAACCGGAACGAACCAGAATGTTGGGAAATATTTATAAAGGAAAAGTTGAAAACGTCGTAGACGCCATACAGGCGTCATTTGTAGATATTGGGTATCGTCAAAATGCATTTCTTCCCTTTTCAGAGATGGATGATTCCGCAACGGTCGCTTCGATGATCGGCAGCATTGTTCGCGAGGAAGATGAAACAGGCTCCCCGCGACCAAGGCGCAGAAAGCCACAGAAAGAACGACGGACGCTATTAAAGACCGGGCAGGAAATTCTGGTGCAGGTCATCAAAGAATCTTTTGCCCAAAAAGGACCGAGGGTGACTACGGACATCTCGATTCCGGGACGGTTTTTGGTGCTTGTCCCCAATGCGGATTATATAGGGATCTCAAAAAAGATTTGCAAGCGGGATGAAAGAAAGCGATTACGGAAAATCGCCCAGAAGATAAAACCGGATAAATTTGGACTGATCATTCGTACCGTTGCCGAAGGTCATGACGAGAAAATTCTAAAGAATGATTTGGAAAACCTGATTGAGAAATGGGCGGAATTGGAAGCCAGCGTTAAAATCGACCCTGCACCGGTGTGCGTTTATCGTGATATGGAAATTACATCTACTGTCATCCGGGACTTGCTGACATCGGATGTGGATAAAATTATCGTTGACACCAAGGTTCTTTACAAACGGCTGCACGCCTATATTAAAAGTGTCTCGCCACAGTTTATCAAAAAGATAGAATATCACCATTCCCGCAATCCAATGTTTGATGAATACAATATCGAGAAAGAATTTAATAAATCTCTGAATAAAAAAGTGTGGCTAAAATGTGGCGGTTTTATAGTTATCGAACACACTGAAGCAATGACGACGATAGATGTTAATAGCGGGAAATTTATTGGCAAAAAGGATCACGAAAAAAATTCGCTGAAAATCAATCTTCAGGCGGCGAAAGAAATCGCCAGGCAATTGCGGCTCAGAGATATTGGCGGTCTGATCGTCATTGATTTTATTGATATGGAAGAGGGTGAGAACAGAAAGAAGGTTTTTCTGGATATAAAAAGAGAGCTTCAGGGCGACCGCGCAAAAGTTGCAATATCTCCCATCTCAGATTTTGGTTTGTTGGAAATGACCCGCCAGCGCACCCGGCTAAACCTGCTCTACAGTGTCAGCGAGGAGTGTCCGCTCTGTCATGGATCCGGGCGCATTTCCTCTAAGGAATCGGTGGTTACCAAAATTGAGAGTTGGTTTAGGCGGTTCAAGGTAAAATCGCGGAGCAAACGCCTCTCAATACATCTGCATCCCGATATGGTAGAATATTTAAGAGAATCGACCAACAATCTAATGCGAAGAATTCAGTGGAAAAACTTTCTCAGAATAAAAATTGTGGAGGACAATTCAATCCCGATTGATGATTTTAAAGTACATCTATCTAAAACCGGCGACGATATTACCGACCAATATTAGACTTGACAAATCTCCGGGAATTCTCTAAATTTGCAGGCCTTATTGAAAACCAAGATCAGAGAGATTTATGAAGAGTGATATGTATGCCATAGCCGAAATATCCGGTGATCAGGTAGTTCTGGAAACAGGAAAAAAAATAGCAGTGCCCAAACTGGATATCGAAGAGGGTCAAGAATATATAGTCGATTCTGTATTATACCTTAGAGAAGGTGATAATGTTAAGATTGGCAAGCCGCACGTAAAGGGCGCTAAAATTAAAACAGTTGTTGTTGAACATAAACGTCTTCCAAAGGTTATTGTATTCAAGAAAAAACGCCGTAAAGGCTATAAAGTAAAAAAGGGTCATCGTCAACCCTATACACTTTTGGAGGTTACCGGCCTGAAAGCGGAAGCCAGGGCAAAACCCAAAAAGACCGCTCCAAAAGTTCAAAAGAAAAAAGAAGACGCAGCGAAGCAGGACTAGGAGTTATATACAATGGCACATAAAAAAGGTGTTGGTAGTTCAAAAAATGGTCGTGACAGCAATTCCAAACGTCTCGGTGTTAAACACTATGGCGGCGAATTCGTGACGGCGGGTTCAATTATTGTCCGTCAGCGCGGCACCAGAATTCATCCGGGTAATAATGTCGGAATTGGAAATGACCATACTCTTTTTGCGCTGGTTAACGGTGTTGTGGCATTTGAGCGAAAAGGTCGCGACAAAAAGGCTGTCAGCGTTTTAAATTAAATCGATCCCGCAATTTCAAAATATAAAGAGCGAACCCACTGCTCTCTTTGTTGGTTGCGGGGTTGTTTATTTTCCTTCCAAAACAACTTTAATTTTCATATACTTTGTTTCCATGACGGAATTGAATCCAATGAGGAGTTGCTATGAAAGAACAAAGACGAGAGCAATTTGAAAGTGAACGTCTGTTTCTAAATGATCTGGTGATGAAATACAGTAGTAAAACCACAAAACGTTTTTTCAATCTGGAAACACAGGTTTTCGCGGACGGTGCCCTGGACCAGAAAATCAAGGAGATGCTGGGACTGGTAGCGTCTCTTGTTTTGCGCTGTGATGATTGCGTTAAATATCATTTGATCCGGTGTCATGAATGCGGAACCTCCGATCGCGAATTTGAAGAGGCAATTGCGGTCGCTTTGATCGTGAGCGGATCGATCACTATTCCCCATATTCGCCGCGCCGTCTCATTTTGGGACAACCTGAACAGCAATAAATAATTACCGTGAATTAAGCCATAAAAGCAGCTTGTTTAGCTCGTTTGTGTTTTGCAGGAAGTACTGCGCCTCTGTTTTGCGCCCTATATTTTCCCTTAATAATACTGAATAACCGTACAAATTTACCTGTCTGAAGGCGGGTTCGTCATTTCGTTCGCCGCCAAAATAACTTATCACGGGCAAAAGACCGTGATCCCGGGGCAGCAACTCGAAAATTTTCCCGACACATAGGCCTTTATTCCACTTATCTGTCGGAATAATATGGATGATCATTGCTTGTTGAATGATCGAGAGATGCGTATCCCGTAGAGCGTTTTGTAAAATGAGAGACAGCCGTTGAAACAGTACCGCGTCGTTTTTAGGAGTGCGAATTCGGAGCCCGACACCATCGAATATGACATTGTCTTTTGCCCAGGATGGACCGATCTCCATCCGGATTGTTGAGAATGTGTTTTCGATTTGGTGACGGATAAGCCCCAATTTCGGAAACGTCCATGAAAAATCCGGACTGTCGATTTCAAACCCGGAGCTGCCTGCAATGATAATATTTTCCGCGCCTGATATTTTTTGCAGTTCATTAAGCGGGTTGCGGCTGATTATTCCCGAGCACAGGCTGGGAACTTTTGAAATTGAGACAATTCTTTCGATAATCGTCGATTTTTCCCGCGGGTTTTGGGCAACAATATCATCATAATTAAAAAAGAAGCAAAGTAATTGCCTGATCGCAAGAGATTTGGAAAATCGGGTAATTTCGTTCAAAAACGGATGCAAATTTCAGTCGCTCAATCTGTGTTTGGGAATACTAAAATATCTATCGAGATTTATTTGTATAAATAGTATAAATAAGCCTGTTCAAGAAACATCTGCCGGTCGGCATTCCAGCTTTCGATTAAATCAGCGACCGGAGTGCCTTGTATCAGGGCGTTGCGCAATTTATCACTTCCGTACAACCGATCAATTCCTGATTTTAAACGGAATCTGTCGGGATACAAGGCCCTGGTTTTTTCAAGAATAAGTGCCATTGCCTGAACCGGCATGAATTGATTGCGATTGTTGACATTTATCCGCACACCACGACATAGCTGGTTTTTGTATTTAGGATTGTATGCAACATGAGTAATCGTTATGGGGGTATATGTGACCGGTTCAAAAGTGACTCCGGCAAGCCCCATGTTATTGAGAGATTCGGCGTAGGATTTTTCATCAATCCATGGAGCGCCAAATTGTAAAAAGGGATCTTCGGTTCCGCGCCCCTCTGATAAATTTGTTCCTTCCAGGAGGCAGAAGCCGGGGTATACCGTCGCTGTGCCGAGATGCTTCATGTTAGGCGAAGGCGATATCCACGGTAAATCGGTTTCATCGTACCAGAGTTGTCTGTTCCACCCGGCCATTTTAATGACAATCAAGTCAGCTTTCGCGCCCTCTTTGAGATTGCCGGTTCCATTAATCCAGCGCGCCAGCTCTCCGATGGTCATGCCGTAACGGATTGGTATTGGATGAGGACCTACAAAAGATTGAAAGTTCATATCCAGCAATGGTCCCTCGACCCGGTCACCCCGTATTGGGGTCGGTCTATCGAGCACAACAAACGGAATCCCCTTTTCGGCGGCGCTTTCCATTGCCAGCGACATGGTTGTGATGTAAGTATAGAAACGGGCGCCGACATCCTGGATATCATAAACCAGTACATCTACGCTATCCAGCATTTCGCTGGTTGGTTTGCGGATTTTCCCATATAGACTGTAAATAGCGGCTCCGGTTTTTTTGTCGGTATCATCGTGGATTTTTCGTCCGTCGGCGTGCATTCCCCGGAATCCATGTTCGGGGCCGAAAATTGCCGTTACCCGACAAACGCCGCTATCATGAAACAGATCGACAATATGTTTCCCGGTTTTATCACAAGCCGTATGATTGCAGATGATCCCGACCCGCTTGTCGGTAAATTTGGCAAATTGCTTTTCAACGACAATGTCCAACCCCGTTTTCACGATGGTTTTAGGTGTTGTTGATTGACACGAGAAGGCGCCACAGAGCAGGACGGCAAATCCAATATAGAATCTGGTTTTTAATAAATACATTGAAATAACATGAAGATTATATTGTTGTTTTAATATAAGCAAAAGCCCGACCGTTTAATCGATCGGGCAATTAAATTATTCCGGGGTAATTGCTTCAGTCGGACAGACATCCACGCATGCGCCGCAATCAGTACAAAGAGCGGGATCAATGACATAGACATCGCCCTCACTGATCGCATCTACCGGACATTCAGGTATACATGCGCCGCAGGCAATGCATTCGTCGCTAATTACATGAGCCATTGTAATTATCTCCTTATAATTGGTTGACAAAAATCGGCAGAATTTAATCATAATCTTTAGCATAGACAACAATTCCGAGACAATACCATTTAAAATTTAAATGGTATTCCGTAGATTACGGGCGATTTTCCCGAAAAACTAATTGGAGAAGGAGCAGGTTCAGATATGACAGAACAGATTAAAAAAACTTTAAGAGATTCAAAGACAGCGCGTTGGGCAGCATTGGGGATTGTTGCTTTCACAATGTTTGCCGGTTATTTATTTTGTGAAATCCTATCACCCTTGAAACCAATGCTTGAGACAGCTTATGGGTGGGATAGTTCCGATTATGGAACTGTTATAAGCGCTTACGGTTGGTTTAATGTATTTTTCGTAATGCTCATTATTGTCGGCATTATTCTTGACAAAATGGGTATCCGTTTCAGCACAATGTCATCTTCGTTAATAATGGTAGCAGGTGCAGCTATTAAATATTATGCTTTCGCAGGAAATTTCGGTCCCGATGCCATGATTCTTGGACTGAAAGCCCGAATATTTTATGCATCTTTTGGTTATGCGCTATTTGGTGTTGGTGTTGAATATGCGGGCATCACAGTTTCA
>Ga0265594_1001935_pt1 | contig 15471 bp, 17 predicted proteins | sample saktaG_11_FD_190147 | JGI IMG/M metagenome (GOLD analysis project Ga0265594, IMG submission 190147) | Saline water microbial communities from Sakinaw Lake, British Columbia, Canada - sak_2011_5_24_80m | ecosystem: Environmental > Aquatic > Non-marine Saline and Alkaline > Saline ... | reverse complement strand
CTTTTTAAAAAGATGGGTGATGAGATAGTCCACTCCTTGAAGAAATCCAAGGGCTAAGTGTAACGAGTGGGTTGCAGGTTCGAGTCCTGCCGCCGGAGCAGGCTAGTGAGACCTTTCGAGCGACCGAAAGGCCTCATATTTTTGAAAGGTTCGAGAATGTCCTATCCCCATATCCCGTTAAGGCAACCGAGAGGAGTTCGAGTCCTGCCGCCGGAGTTTTTGGAGCCCCAGATTTTGTCTCGGGTTTTTATTGACTTTGAAGGGTATAAATGATATATTTGAATTAGATTAAATTGAAAGGAGGTGATAAGAATGCTACATAATATCGGAAAGAATAGCGAGAAAGGCGAAGTAGAAATCAAGGATGTCATAGGAATCGCGCTTGCGTTCATTCCCTGGATAGCGGGTACGATCTACGGCGCCGCCAACTGGGGCTGGTTAGGAGCAATACTAGGTTGGTGTGGTGGGTTTCTCTTATCCATGGTGCTGTGTGGCGCTTGGTACTGGTTGACCCAGGACTGGTAATTACCCGCTCCGATTTTGTAGAAAATGGTGTCAAATTTGGCTTTTGACACCATTTTAAATTAAAATGATTTAACACGGGTAGACAGTTAAGAAAAAAATGGAGTCATCTCTATTTTCCCAATCAGAGCTTCGAAAGATATTATTTCTTCTTTAATTTTATTCCAATCAAAAGTTCTGAATACGTCCTGTAGGGGGAGCAATGCAGTGAGACCGTTTGAGAGACCGAGCCGCATCGAACACAAAAACCAGCCTTATTGGCGGATTTTTACTTTTTAGTTATTCTTTATTTACTGGATTTATTAACTTCCCATAAATTAAAGCAATCCTTACTGGTTTACAAAAGATAAAAACTAGACCAACACAAGCTAGTAAGGCATTTTGGGGAAAAGTGGAGAGAATATTAAAAGAACTAGAAAAAGAGGAAAAATGAAACAAAAAACAGCATCAATAAAGAATTTCGACTTTGAAGGTAAAAACCAACCAGTTACTTTTATTGAGACGATGCACATTACAGATGGTGTAGATTGCGATGTTTATATCTTTGACGATGATAAGTTTAAGGACTTGGGGATTATTAAGATTAAGCCAGGATATAAGACACCTCTACAGAAAGTTCTTAAGGGGGATTCTACGATTGAGGGTTACATTTCTGGCAAGGGGAAGTTGACGGTTACCAGAATGAATGGAGAGAAAAAAGTTTACGAAGTTGGTGATGCTACAGAAAAGCCCTTTTCCGTAAAAGTACGGGTTAGTGAATTGATGCAGTGGGAAGCCAGTGGTGATTCTGATTTAACTGCTTATGAGATTTGTTTCCCTCCTTACGAAGATGGTCGTTATGAGAATATTAAGTAGTTTCTAGGCATAAGCATAGGCTGGCTTTTCAAGAATAGCGGTTCGGACATTTTCCATTACGGGGAGCAGGCTAGTGAGATGTTCGAGAGACCGAGACACCTTATCGCCTTAAATGCGGTTTTTTGGTATAATAAAAATGAAAGGTCGACAAAGCACAAAAATTAATGAAATAAATTATGAAAAGAAAATTTAGTATTCTAATAGTCGGCTTAGTAATAATTGGAGTAGTTTTTGGGTTAATTGGGACGACCTTAGTCTCTCAGGCGGCACGTGAGCTACCGATGGCAAGAAAAATTGTTGTCTTTCAATCTGGAGTAGACGAACCAGTTAAAGACGCCTTAGTGAAGAACTTTGGTGGAGAAAAAATAAAAGATCTGTCCTTAGTTAATGGATTAGCAGTCTTATTACCTCCAAAAGCAATAGAGGCACTATCTCGTCAAACAGAGGTTTTAAGAATTGATAACGATGATGTAGTTTTTGCTTTGGGAAAACCAGCTTGTAATTACAATAATGTTTGTGAACCAGAATTGGGAGAGAATCCAAGTTGTACAGATTGTAAAGATGTGGAAAAAGAGCCAGTACCAGAACAACCACCTCAAGAAATGGCTTGGGGAGTAAATCGTATTGATGCTGATTTAGTTTGGGGCACAAATACTGGTCAGGGAGTTAAGGTTGCTATTATTGATTCAGGGATTGATGAAGACCACCTTGATTTAATGGAGAATATCAAAGGCGGATATAATACTATCAATCCTAGAAAGAGTTGGAACGATGATTATGGGCACGGAACTCATGTTGCCGGAATTGTGGCGGCTCTCGATAATACAATTGGAGTGGTAGGAGTTGCACCCGAAGCTCATCTTTACGCAGTAAAAGTACTCAACAGTAGAGGAATTGGCTTTTCCTCTGATATTATCGATGGCCTTCAGTGGTGTATTGATCACGAAATACAGGTAGCAAATATGAGTATAGGGTCTAGCGGTAGTAACGAATCCTATCATGATGCAATCATAGCGGCTAAGAATGCAGGAATAACTATTGTCGCCGCCGCCGGAAATAACGGTGAAACTGATGGTAGTATTGTTTGGCCCGCCAGATGGCAAGAAACTATTGCTGTTTCAGCTACTAATATAAGTGATGAATTAGCATATTTTTCTAGTTACGGAGAAGAAATTGATTTAGCAGCTCCCGGACAGGCTATTAACTCTACCTGGAATGATGGTTATTATCATGTAGGTAGTGGGACATCAATGGCCACTCCCCATGTAGTGGGAACAGTAGTTTTAATATTAGCTGATCCTGATTTGAAATGTGATACAAATTCAGATTGGAGTTGTAGTCCTGATGAAGTTCAAACAAGACTAGAAACTACGGCCGAATGGTTGTTTGGGTTGACTGACAATCAGCAAGGCTTTGGTCTTGTTGATGCCAAGGCAGCGGTTATTGAATAGAGATAAAAATAGATTTATTTGAAAACAACCCTGACTTAATGTTGGGGTTGTTTTTAAGAGGCAAGTGTTAATAACTGCCTCATTTACTTGATAGCTATCTCAAAACAAGGGAAAGCTTTGTCCCAGTCAAATGTTCGAAAGCTGTCCTGCCAAGCGAGCAGGCTAGTGAGCCTTTCGAGCGACCGAAAGGCCTAAACATTTTGAAAAACGGCTCAATCTCGAACGGTCCACGCTGGAGCGCTGTTGCTGTTAATTCAAGTAATTGAGAACTTTCAGTTGTTTGTAGAAACAAAAATTGCCCAGCGGGCGAATAATCTATGTCAACATCTAGCGGCATAATCGTATGCCGCTTTGTGTTTTAGCATCATGTAAATTATGTTGACTAGCTTTCTTTTCAAACAACAAATGGCTTGCGACTTATTCTTCCCTTCAGCAATCTTTTTTTGAAAATATTCCTTGCTGTATTTATTTCCCTGTCTTCCCAATTGAGATAAGGCAATTCTATGGACAGCTTTATTCAGATTCCTATTTCCAGACTTACTTTTAATGTGTCTTATTCTTTTGCCAGAAGATTTTTCTCCAGGACAAAACCCTCCATATCTTGCTAGTTTGTTAGGAGAAGAAAATCTATCAATGTCCTTTATTTCAGCCAACACAGACGAAGCCGACACTATTCCGCAGCCATTTAGTGTTTCCAGTTTCTGATCTATCTGATCTAATAGTGTTTTCATTTCTTCTTCTATTTCGGCCACCTCCTTTTTAATATTCTTCAGTCTTTTAATCTTTCTCCTTATTAGGTTTTTTAAAAGAGTATTGCCAGATAATTCCGTAGGAACCGGGTGTTTTGACCAGTATTGCAATACTCTTACAGCAAAGGGATTCTTAAACTTTTCCCTATATCCGGAATTGTATGCCTTGTGCAGCAGTCTATGCAGCTGATTTTTAATTCTGGTCTGCTCTTTGACCAAAAACTCCCTGTCTACAGTCAAATCCTTCAGTCCTTTGGATATTTCGCTTGTTTTTGATATGCTGAAATCAGGTAGCGTGCCAATCTTTGAGATCAAGGCTTTTGCTACCCCTAGCGCATCCTGGGAATCAGACTTTTCAGGGTGCGTTAGTTTTTTTCTTTCTCTGATGACTAAAACAGGGGATACTACTTTTACCGGGAAGCTCTGGCAAAGGTGCAGAGCCAGCCTTTGACCGTAGGCAGAAGTGTCTTCCAGTCCGAAGATTGGCTTTAGGCTCTTGGCTTGCGCTAATATTTTCACTTTGCTTACCAGCTCAGCGAACTCTTCTTCGGAGTTGTTAATCTCCTTCTCTAGAAGAGCCTGGCCGAAGCAGTTGGTTGCCACTGCCGTATGCTGGTCTTTGTGGGCATCAACTCCAACATACAAAAAACTAATTGGATTTATCTCTTTTGTTTTCATTAATTTTTATTAGTTATTTTAATTATTTGACCTTTGTTTCTTTACCAATGAAACATCAGTATTCTAGCCATGTCCCGCAGGGTGGCAATAATCTATTTGTTCATGCTGGTAAAGGTAAAAGGCAAGTTGCAATTCGCCGTGAGCTCTAAGAGAGCAGATTTTTTGCAGCAATTCTTGCCTCCTACCCTCACCATAACATTAAAAAACCAATATGCTCTCTTTCTAACATACTGATTTTTTTATGATTGTGGATAAATAGGCATTGACATACCTATGGTTATGGGTTTATAATCAGAATGAAATAAGGATTATACAAAATATAATCATAATAGAAAGGTCGGAAAAGTAGTTGCTAAAAAAAAGAAGAAATAACATGCTAAGAAGAATTCTTTCAACAGAGTCTGTGGGGCCTGGTGGTCAATTTAGAGCGCCTGCAATGGGCGGTCGAGGCCGTCAACCAGGGGGCTTTGGTTTGGGCCTAGGGGGCGAATGTATTTGTCCAGAATGTAATGCTAAAGTTTCCCATACAAGAGGAATGTCTTGCAATACTTTAAAATGTCCAAAATGTGGCACTTTAATGACTAGGGCTAAATAAAATTTATGAAAATTTGTATTTGTACAGCTGGTTCTGATTTAAAATCTTTAGTGGATCAAGTTTTCGGTAGATGTAGTTATTTTCTATTTGTAGATACGGAAACTGAAGAATCTAGAGCAATAAAAAATAAGGCCAAGAAAACAGTAAGAGGGGCAGGGATTGCTGCTGCCCAGATTATTGCTGACGAAAAAGCGGAATTAGTAATTGCAGGCAATATTGGGCCTAATGCCTTGGCAGCGTTAGAGCAGTCTGACATTAAAGTAATTTCTGGAGCTTCGGGAACCGCCAAAAAGGTCTTGGAGAAATTTGAAAAAGGAGAGCTAAAATAAGCATTTATGCAAAAAATCGCTATTACTGGCGGAAAAGGCGGTACCGGGAAAAGCACTATCGCTGTTTTATTTGCCAATAAATTTGTTAGAAATAACAAAAAAGTTATTGTTTGCGACTGTGATGTTGAATGTCCAAATGATTATTTATTGTTGGATCAAAGATTAGAAAAGCCTCGGCAAAAAGTTTATGCTGAATTTCCAAAGTTAAATAAAACAAAATGTAAAAAATGTGGTTTGTGCGCTAAAACTTGTCGGAGTAATGCCATTTTTCAAGCTCCAGAGGAATATCCAATATTTATTAAAGATTTATGTTCAACTTGCGGAGCCTGTTGGATTGTTTGTCCAAATGGAGCTGTTGAGCCAAAAAAAGAACAGATCGGACAGGTTTTTTTAAATAAAATTAAAAAAGATTACTGGTTAGTTACTGGCATTGCTAAACCAGGGCTTGAGGAAACTGGACCAGTGGTAACTCAAACAAAAAAATTTGCTATGGCTTTGGCTAAAAAAATTAATCCGGGTTTTATTTTATTTGATACGGCCGCAGGCACTCATTATCCGGTGATTTCAGCCCTTTTAGATTGTGATTTAGCTTATGCTGTTACAGAACCAACTCCCATGGGTGCTTATGATTTAAATTTGATTTTAGATTTGTGTCAAAAACTCAAAGTGCCAGCTAAAATAATTTTAAATCAAGCTGATTTAGGATATAAAACTAAAATTAAAACAATCGCCAAAAAATTTAAAACCACAATCAAAAAAGAAATTCCTTATTCCAAAAAAATAGTCGAAGCTTATTCAAGAGGAAATTTGCTTAATATAGCTCAAAATTATGTCTGAACAAACATTTTTGTTAGAAGCCCAAAAGCAATTTAGAAAAATTGCTAATATTTTAAATATAGCATCTGAGATTATTCAAGAATTGGAACAACCACAGAGGATAGTTAAATTCCAAATTCCGGTCCAAATGGATAATGGGAAAATTGAGATTTTTTTCGGGTTCAGGTCCCAGCATAATAACGCCTTAGGCCCTTATAAAGGAGGAATACGTTTTCATCCTCAAGTTTCGGAAAATGAAGTGAAAGCCCTTTCGATGTTAATGACTTGGAAGTGCGCTTTAGTAGATTTGCCTTTTGGCGGTGGAAAGGGAGGAGTAATTGTTGAGCCCCGAAAGTTAAGTAAAGGAGAATTGGAAAGACTTTCTCGAGGATATGTTAAGGGAATTTTTCCTTGGATAGGGCCAGATATCGACGTTCCAGCACCCGATATTAATACTAATGCTCAGATTATGGCTTGGATGACAGATGAATATTCTAAACTAAAAGGCCAAGACTCCCCAGCAGCTTTCACAGGGAAACCATTAAAAATTTGGGGATTAGAAGGAAGAAAAGAGGCGACAGGATATGGAGGGGTAGTAATTCTTAATAAATTACAAAAGATTTTTGGTTTTAGGCCAGAAAATACAACTTTAGCTATTCAGGGCTTTGGAAACGTGGGTTCAAATTTTGCTCATTTTGCTTTCCAGGAAGGATATAAAATTTTAGCTATTTCGGAAAAGGAAGGAGGGGTTTTTGTAGAAGGAGGCCTTAATCCTGAAAAAACTTTACAGTGTAAAAAAGAGACAGGCAAAATTGCCGGGTGTTATTGTGTAAGCTCAGTTTGCGATGCAAATTTTGGAAAACAAGTTACTAATGAGCAGCTTTTGGAAATGAAAGTCGATGTTTTAGTGCCGGCAGCAGTTGAAGATGTTATTACCAAAGAGAATGCTTTTAAAATAAAAGCTAAGTACATAATAGAAATGGCAAACGGCCCGATTACTCCAGAAGCCAGGGAGGTTTTAGAAAGAAGAAATATCTTGTGCGTGCCTGACATTTTAGCTAACGCTGGCGGAGTTACTGCTTCTTATTTTGAATGGCTTCAATCAAAGCAAGGGATTTTATGGACAAGAGAAAAAACATATCAAGAACTGGAAAAAATTTTAGAAAGATCTTTTAATGAAATTTGGAATCTAGCTAAAACAAAGAACATTAGTCTGCAAGAAGCTGCTTATCTTATAGCTGTAGATCGCGTAGCCAGGGCCATGAAATCAAGAAATAATGAAAATTAGCCAAGGAGATAAATTTCCGGCTGGTTAAAAAATATGCCAATTTATAAATATAAATGCAAAAAATGCGGTCATAAATTCGAAAAGTTAGTATTTGGACAAGAGAAAATAAAATGCCCAAAATGCAAGAGCGAGAATTTGGAGAAGTTGGTTTCTGCTTTTGCTACTGGAAAATCCAGCAAAGAAACAGGTTCTTGCGAGACTGGCACTTGCCCTTTTTGTAAATAGATTTACGCATAATTTCACTTTGCTTTTATATGGAAAAACAAAAAATGAAAATCGTAATTAGCAGTGGAAAGGGGGGAGTAGGAAAATCAATGTTAAGTTCGAGCTTAGCTATGCTTTTCGCTAAGACTAAAAAAGTGGTGGCAGTAGACTGCGATGTTGATGCTCCTAATTTGGCTATTTGGCTTGGCGGAGTAAAAAAATGGGATAAGATTTTACCAGTTGTTACTTCAACTAAACCTGAGATTGATTTAGATAAATGTAATGGGTGTGGATTATGCGTTAAGAATTGTAGGTTTGGGGCGATGAAAATGGTAAGGGGGAAGCCCAAATTAAATCCATTTTTATGTGAAGGCTGCGGAGTTTGTGAAATTATATGTCCGTTTGGGGCGATTAAACTTAGACCGGTTCAAAATGGTGAAATTAGGATTAAAAGAACAGAATATGGGTTCCCTTTGGTTTCCGGTCAGCTTTATCCAGGCGAGACGGGTTCTGGCAAGGTAGTTACTGAAATTAAGAAACAAGCAGAGAAATTTAATTATGAAATAATGTTAATTGATTCTGCCCCAGGAACTGGTTGTCCAGTAATTGCTTCTTTACAAGGAGCAAGTTTTGCTATTTTAATTACTGAGCCAACTCCTTCTGGGTTTACCGACTTGAAAAGAGTTTTAAAAGTAGTAAATCATTTTTCTATTCCTTATGGTATAGTAATTAACAAATGGGATATCTATAAAAATTTAAGTCAGAAAATAGAAAAATGGGCTGATAGAAAACTTTTGAGCAAGATATCTTATGACAAAAAAATATTTAAAGCTGTTGCTAATTTAAAGCCAATTTTAGAAACTAATTTGAGGGCTAAAAACGAAATTAAAGAAATTTTTAAAAATCTCAATCAATTATGGCAAGACCAATAAAACCGAGAAGAGTCATGTTTGACCCCAATGTTACTTATTTTAAGCCTCGAGCAGTACCTCTTTCTATGTTAGAAGAAGTAAATTTAGGCGTAGATGAGCTAGAGGCAATGCGACTTTGTGATTTAAAAGGTTTAAGCCAAATCCAATCTGCCAAGAAAATGAAAATTTCTCAAAGTACTTTAGGACGAATTTTAGCCTCAGCCCATAAAAAAGTGGCTGAGTCTTTAACTCAAGGAAAGGCAATTAAAATAAAAACCTGACTTCGTCAAAACCTTGATTCGCTAAGATATAAATACATAATCTTGAATTAGAAAAGAAGTAATAAGTATGAATTGGCTCGCTCGATCGACCGAGAGGCTTATCCTGATATGGCAACCGAGGAGGAATACAAACAAGAAATCGCCAGAGGGTGATTTTTGTGATAAAATGAATACATGAGTAAAGCCTTAAAACTTATTATTTCTATTTTTGTCTGTCAAGGAGCAGGGGTTATTGGTTCTTTGTTTACTTCACCTACGATTTCAACTTGGTATGCTACGCTCCAAAAGCCGAGCTTTAATCCACCCAACTGGATTTTTTCTCCTGTTTGGATATTGCTGTTTTTACTGATGGGGATTTCTCTTTATTTGATGTGGGAAAAAGGGTTCGAGAATAAAAAAGCAAAAACAGCGTTTTTTATTTTTGGAGTTCAACTTATATTAAATATCCTTTGGTCGATTCTTTTCTTTTACTTGCAATCTCCGCTCTATGCTTTTATAGAAATAATCATCCTCTGGCTGGCAATTTTGTTGACTATTATCAGCTTTTATAATATTTCCAAACCAGCTGCTTATCTTTTATTGCCTTATATCCTCTGGGTTATTTTTGCCGGCTATCTTAACTATTCTATTTGGCAGTTACAAATCAATGATCTCGAGCCAGTTGTTTGCACAATTGACGCAAAACTTTGCTCGGACGGCTCTTATGTCGCCAGAATTCCGCCGAAATGCGATTTTGCGTCCTGCCCGGAAACAAAAACAATAAAACTATATTATTATAATTCCGAACTTGACAGAGACAAATTAGGCAATATTGCTTGTAGTAAAAATGGATTGGTATTAGTTGAAAGAGAAATCCCAATAACTCAAACGCCGATTCAAGATACTATCAAACTTTTGCTTTCAGGTGAACTAACTAAACAAGAACGAGCCCAAGGAATTGACACCGAATATCCACTGGAGGAGTTTTCTCTAAAAAGTGCCCTGTTAAAGGATGGAGTTTTAACGCTTGAATTTGACGATTCCAAAAATAAAACAGTTGGCGGTTCCTGCCGGGTGGGCGTTCTTTGGTTTCAAATTGAAGCTACAGCAAAACAATTTCCTGAAGTCCAGCAGGTCCGCTTTCTGCCAGAGGAGATTTTCCAACCGTAAGTAAATGGTTATATAACAGTAAACGCTGTCAAACATAAATGATGTTAACTTTGCTTTTTTGATAGAATAAAAATGTAAATTATAAAATTATGCCAGAATTACCAGAAGTAGAAACAATTGTTAATGATTTAAATGAAGTAATTCTTAATAAAAAAATTAAGAAAGTAGAAATTCTTCTGTCTAAAATTATTAGAGGTACTAACAAGAATTTTTGTGCTACTTTAGAAAACAACAGTTTCCAAAAAATTTCTCGCTGGGGAAAGTTTATTATCATCCAGTTATCTTTAAAAAATAAATATCTGGTTGTTCATTTACGTATGAGTGGACAAATTATTTATTATATGGGTAAAGATAAAATAATAGTGGGTGGGCATAATGTCAAAAATAATCAGCTTGATTTGCCTAATAAACAAACCCATTTGATAATTTATTTTTCGGACAATTCTAAATTATTTTATAACGACCAACGTCAATTTGGATACTGGCAAGTTGTTAATCCTCAGGAATTAAAAGAAATTCAAAATAGGTTAGGGTTAAATCCTTTGTCCGCAGAATTTACTTTATCCAGTTTTCAAGAGTCATTAGAAAATAAAAGGGGAAGCATTAAGGCCTTCTTACTCAATCAAAAATACATAGCAGGATTAGGAAATATTTATACCGACGAATGTCTCTTTGAGGCTCGTGTTTTGCCATTCCGAAAAACAAACACTCTTTCTGCTCAAGAAATTGAAAAACTATATAAAGCCATAAAAGATATTCTAAACTTAGCTATTCAATATCGGGGGACAACTTTTAGTGATTACGTAGACGCTAAAGGACATAAGGGTACATTCATAAAGCTCTTAAAAGTATATAGAAGAGAAGGGCAAGAATGTTTTAGATGTTCAAAGGGAATAATTAAAAAAGTAAAAATTGCTGGAAGGTGGAGTAGATATTGTCCTTACTGTCAAAAATAGTACGGAAAACAGAGGTATTTAGAAGTGGATTGCCTACTTCTTTTTAATTTGGTTTGAAAATTTTCATTTACTGGGCTACTCTAACCAGGTGATAACATTATTAATATATGAGTCAGAAAAAAACAATATTAAGATTTGACAATGTTTCTTTTGAGTATAAAGATAATAAGCCCCTTTTAAATGAGGTTGGTTTTACCGTGAAACATGGATCAAAAATAACATTAATGGGACAAAATGGTGCCGGTAAAAGCACTATTTTCCAGCTTATTTCAGGGGCGATTAAACCGGATTCTGGTTCCGTCAATCTTGACGACGGAGTTACGGTGGCTACTGCAAGATAGGTAATTTCTCAGGATATGTTTGGGTTAACTATTCGCGATTTTTTTCAAAACTGATTTAAGGAAAAAGTATATGATATTAATCCTAAAATTGACAAAGTTTTGGAAGCAGTTAACCTTATCGCTGATAAGAATAAAATTATCAAGTCATTTTCGGGAGGCGAGCAGGCACGACTTCTTTTAGCATCAGCTATTATACAAAATCCTGACTTACTACTTTTAGATGAGCCTACTTCATATTAATTTTCGTCATTTACCAGTAATAGCATCTGCTTTAAATAAATACGAGGGGGCTATGGTTTTAGTGAGTCATGTTCCAGAATTTGTTCGCCAGATTCGTATTAATACAATCCTTGATTTAAACAAATAAAGATTATTAGAAAATTAGATATAGTTCAAGAAGAGAAATTCCAAAAAGAAGAACTTTAACTTGCAAAATAGGAGAAAAGTAAATGAGACCAGGGCTATTTTGTTAGTTTTTAGTCGATTTTGTGGTGAAATCAAAACCAGTATTTTTTATCATAGCAATTTTTGTATGCCCAATAAGGTTTTTAATTGGTGTAATTGGCAATATTATATTTCTTTTTAAGCAAAAACATAGCCAGACATTGTCTAATAAAAATTAGTGGCTCACATAAAAATCACCTTCCAGTCGGTTTCTATGATAAAATAAAGAAATGAAAAAGAATGTTTTAATTGTTTTTATAATTTTAATTATTATTGTTTCTATTGTTTTGGTATTTTTTTACTTAGGTAAAGAAAAAGAAGATCTAAACTTTTTAAATCCTAAAGATATTCCTAATACACTGATCAATAGAATCTGCTCGAAAATTTCTCAGTCTGATGATTTTTATTATTGTTTGGCGGTAGCCAATAAAGATGCAGAGTACTGTCAAAACTTAGATATGCCTAATCAAGTGAAACTCTGCAAGGGTATGGCTACCGAGGATGTGTCTTTTTGTGAGGAAATTCAAGAGCCGGGACCGAAAAAGATGTGTTATTACGAACTCAGTTTTGAAACAGGGAATTTTAACTATTGTAATGAAGCAGAAGACCCAAATGATTGTTATTTTGCTTTTATTCACCGCTTGCATTGGGAATCAAGAGCTGATGAAATAAAGCCAGAGTACTGCGAAAAACTTAAGAATACTACGTCTGAAAAGTTAATTTTGAAAAATTGCTGTTTGGCTTTTAAAGAGCAAGACGTATTGTTATGTGGAGGGGATAGATATTGTTTATCATTTTTCAAACAACCTTTATCATTTTGTGATACTGAATTTAAAACTCCAAGCGGTTTATTCAAAAACAAAGACGATTGCTTGGTGGACAGGGCTATGAGTGAAAAAGATTATTCTATTTGCGCGGAGATTGGGGAAGATGAAGTGCGAGATATGTGTTATGGCAATATGTCCACTCATATTTTTCCAGCGATTTCTCTTTGTGAGGAAATTATCGATGAGATGAGGCGGAACATGTGCTATGCAGAAGTGGCTATTAATTTAGCTCAAGAATCAAGAGAAAATGCTCAAATCTGTATTGATTCGGGTGGAACTGTTACTACCAGTCAATGTTGTACATCGACAAATGATTTTCCTGATGATTGCGCTATCGGCGCTTGTGGTTGTGCTCCGGAATATAGCCACGAAGTAAAGGTTTGCAATTGTGGAGAAGGTAAATGTTTTAGCGGATTTAAATGTACAACCAGTACTGAAGCGGAAAGAGAAGAGAAAGAATTATTAGAAAAACTAAGAGAAGCGGAAGAAATGAATGAACAAGAGGAACCAGAACAAGAGGAGCCAGAACAATTAGAACAAATAGAAATTCCTTTGTCTTATCATATAAAAAACCCTCCTTATTACAGAGAAGATGGTTTTTGCTGGGGAGCTAGCGCGATAATGCTAATGATTGATTACGGTTTACCAGAGAATGAAGTTCAAAACACTAGAACGGTTCTTAAAAGTGGTCTTGGGGGAACACCTGATATGTTTTTAGGATTTGGTGATTTTGGAGTAATGGATAAAATTAGGATTGCTTATTCAAAAGATTATATTAAAGAATTTGCTGATTTTTACAATCAGCAAGTTTTAGCGACACCAGAAGAACAAATAATTCTACTGGACGATCAAGTCGATGCTTTAAATTACTTAAAAAAACTGGTTTCTTCGGATATTTTAGTAATAGCAGATATTCATTATGGGAATCATTTTGTTGTTATTACTGGTTACGATGAAAATTATATTTATATTAATGACCCTGGATATGATAATGGGTATGAATACGAGGGGGGCTCATATGGAGAACATGCCAAGCTTTCAATAAATCAATTTTTAAAGGAATGGGGGATTTCTAGACAGGAAAAAACCTTAGCAGAAATGGAAGGAGCCATAGGCTGGCCGGGAGATTATGGAATGATATGGCTAAAAAAATAGAATAATAAATAAAGCAAAAAAACTAAAATAAAAATAAAATTATGGAAACTTTATTTTGTATATCCTTGTTAGTTTCGCTTATTTGTTTAATAATCGGACTTGTTAAACCAAGATTGGTTTTAGGCTTTTTAAAAGGAGATAAAACGAGAAAAAAGGTGGTTTTAATTTTTGGAACAGCAAGTGTTTTGTTTTTTGTTTTAGTAGCTATAATTATTTCTTTTCCAATTCCACCTATAAAGCAATTTGAACCAGAAAATTCTCCTGTTGTCGTGGATAAAGAAATAGAAGAACCAAAACCAAACCCAGAAGACGAAAATATTCCGGACACGCCTCCCCAAGAAGTAAAAAAAATCAAACCAGAAACAAAAGTTTATGCATCAATAGGCGAGGTAGCTAAAACAGAGTTATTACAATTAAGCCCCTGGACAGATGGCATGGTGTTTATGAATATACCGGTCGGTTGGAATATTTATACTGGAGGGCAATGCGCTACAAAATCGATTTTAGCAAGAGATCCTTACGTTGGATTAAAACAAGTTTTTTATTTTTCAGACGCCGGACCGGTTTATGCCAGCCAAGCGCGAAAACAAACAGACCTAAACAATTATTTGACTTTAGGCGGGAGTAAACTTCCTTATTTAGATAGTCCCTTAGTAAGCCCTTTAACTGCCGAGAACTTTTTGAATAATTTTGAAGCGTTGGCTAATATGCCTTTTTTCCAAGAAGCATTTCCCCAGGTGCCGATTATGACTAATGTTGAAATAATAAGTAAGGAAGAAATTGTTAATAAACCAGCCTATGCGACTGATGGAAAATTAGTCAGGGCGGAATTTGAACAAGGCGGTAAACTTGGAGAAGGATATTTTTATATAATAACCGTAAAAAACGTTATTGATTTGGGGTATGGCGTGATGTTTGTTGGAGTTACCGCTCCAAAAGGTTTGCTTGATTTAATAACACCATCCCTAAAGAAAAGTTTAGAATCTTATACAATAAACCAGGAATATGTAACTGCCTGTATAAATGCAAGTAATAAAGCGGTTGCTGGTATATTAAAAGCAGGCAAAATATTAAATGAAAGCTCTGATACTATAATGGATGTATGGGAAAATAAACTGGAGTCAGAAAACAGAATGTCTGCCAAGCAAAATGATGCTATTTTGGGTTATAGCAGATTATATAACCCAGAAACAGACGAGGTTTATGAAATTACTCCCGAGTTTTATAATTATTATCAGGTCCATGGCGATGAATTAGAAATGAATTATTTAGAAGAATTGCCTGATGATAAATGGGATGAGGCTCCTCTAAACGGGGCAGAGTATATTAAATGAAGTAGAACTTCTGGTAGCAGCTTCGCTATAAGGTAAACCTAAAATAAAGCACGGCAATGAGGCAGTCCCAATAGTGCCTTTTGTGTTTCATTGAAGGTTTTCAAGTTGAAGATATTGATTTGGAGAACAAAAAAGAATCAGAGCTTAAAGAAATTCTAAAAGATAAAGATATTATTTATGTTCAGGGAGGAAATACCTTTTATCTATTAAAATACATTAAAGAAAGTGGTTTTGATAAATTAGTTAAACAGCTAATACAGAAGGGGAAGATATCACAGGAGTAAGTGGTGGAAGCTATATAGCTTGTCCTACAATTGAAATGGCTACTTGGAAACATCAAGATAGAAACAGGATCGGTTTAACCGATTTAACAGCTCTTAGTCTAGTCCTATTTCTATTATCAGTTCATTATGTGAATGGTTATAAAGAAATTCTTAAAGACGCAATATCAAAAACTAAATATGAAGTTAGAATTTTAACAGACAAACAAGCTATTTTTATCATAGACGGCGAAATTAAATTTATAGGTGGAGAAGAAATAAAATTATGAAAATTAAGAAAATAACTTTTCTCTAAAATAATTTTA
>Ga0265594_1001934_pt1 | contig 15472 bp, 20 predicted proteins | sample saktaG_11_FD_190147 | JGI IMG/M metagenome (GOLD analysis project Ga0265594, IMG submission 190147) | Saline water microbial communities from Sakinaw Lake, British Columbia, Canada - sak_2011_5_24_80m | ecosystem: Environmental > Aquatic > Non-marine Saline and Alkaline > Saline ... | reverse complement strand
CCGCAAAAGATAATCCAGCCATTCATGTGACTACATACGGCCCACCTTCTGAAGCCGATATGGATAAACAGCTTTCCATATTGGAGGACGTAATTAGCCGGAAGCCTGATGGTATCGTTATTTCATCGACGAGTTCTGATGCTACAGTTCCTGCCCTTGAACAGGCCTATGATGCCGGTATAAAGATAGTTACCATTGACAATAAAGTCAAAACTGACAAAGTTCATTCATTCCTAGCTACTGATAACGTTGAAGGTGGCGGGAAAATAGCCAAGGAATTGGTTGATGGATTAAAAGCGAAAGGGATCCCCCTAAAAGGTAAAGTCGGGTTTATAAGCGCTATGGCCGGTGTTCAGGTGCTTATTGACAGAGCTAAAGGTTTTACAGATAAGTTAAAAGAACTTGCCCCTGATCTCGAGATTATTGGCCCGAGATATGTCGACAATGATGTCTTAAAAGCTCTAAGCACTGCTGAGGATATTCTTACAGCATACAGTGATGTTGTGGGATTTTTTGCAGATAATAATTCTACCGGTGATGGTCTAGCCCGTGTTATTATCGAGAGAAATTTGTCTGATAAAATCGTGGCTGTAGCCTTTGATTCGGATCCGGAAGAAATAAAAGCCCTTGAAAGCGGAGTACTTAAAGCTTTGCTTCTTCAGGACCCATATGGAATGGGGTATAATGGTGTAATGAGCGTTTTTGATGCAATTCAAGGCAAGACCCTGCCGAAATATATAAACACAGGCTCTACTGTGGTAACGAAGGAGAATATGAAGCAACCTGAAATATTGGCATTACTGGATCCTACACTGAAAAAGAAATAATCGGTAATACAAAGAGGGGGATAGGGTAGAAGCTCTATCCCCTCTTTGTAAAAAAGGGGTTTATATTATGATCGGAGAAGAATTATTAAGGATAGAAAGCATATCAAAAGAATTTCCCGGTGTCAAAGCCCTTTCCAACGTAGACTTTATGATTCGAAAAGGAGAGGTGCATGCCCTGGTCGGGGAAAATGGCGCTGGTAAATCCACTCTAATAAAAATTTTAATGGGTGTATACCCGAAGGATAAAGGTAAAATTTTCATTGAGGACGAGGAAGTCGAAATAAAAAGCCCTATACAGGCTAAAAAATATGGTTTTAGTGCTGTATACCAGGATGTTATATTGGCACGTAATCTTTCTGTAGGAGAAAATTTCTTCCTTGGGAAATTGCCGATGAAAGGACTGGTGGTTGACTGGAAAACTGTTAGAAAAGTTTCCCAAGAAGCTTTAAAAAAACTAGACATAGATATTGACCAGAGAAAAAAAATCAAAGATTTAACTATGGCTCAGCAGGAAATGATAGCCGTTGCAAAAATAGTTTATGAAAATAGTAAAGTCATAGTATTTGACGAGCCTACTGCGCTTTTAACTAATAAGGAAACCGAGCAGCTCTTTACTATTATCAAAAAATTGAAAAGTCAAGATATAGGTGTCATATATATTTCCCACAGGATCGAAGAGATCTTTGCTATCTGTGATACTGTGACGGTATTAAAAGATGGTCACCGGGTAGGTACTTTGCCAGTATCTGATATTAACCATGATGGTCTAGTTTCCATGATGATAGGTAGAGATTTAAAAGATGTTTATAATATTGAACATCACAAGTCTCAAGAAGTGGTATTAGAGGTAAAAAATCTGACCAGGAAACCAAAATTTAGAAATATCAACTTCCAACTGCATAAAGGAGAAATTCTTTGCATATTTGGACTTGTAGGGTCAGGGGGGTCAGATATTGCTAGATGTATTTTTGGTGCCGATAAATATGATGCTGGTGAGATATTTATCAATAACAAAAGAAAAGATGTAAACTCACCGATAGACGCAATAAGCCTTGGGATAGGGCTTTTGCCTGAAAACAGAAAACTGCAAGGCCTTGCTTTAAAATTGTCTGTTGTGGTTAATATCAATTTAGTGATTTATAACCAAATCTCTACTTTAGGGATAATAAATAGAGGGGAAGAACAAAAGCGAGCAGTAAAATACGTTGACGAATTGAGGATAAAAATTCCTTCTCTTCACCAGAAGGTTGAAAGACTAAGTGGCGGCAATCAGCAAAAAGTAATAATATCCAAGTGGTTAAACGCCCAAAGTGATATATTTATATTTGATGAACCTACCTCTGGTGTGGATGTAGGAGCAAAACTAGAAATATACAGATTTTTTGAAAAGATTATTTCTGGGGGCCAATCTATTATAGTTATTTCATCTTATTTACCTGAAGTCATGGGCCTTGCTGATAGAATAGTTATAATACATGAAGGCAACTGTGCTGGTATCGTGAATAATAATGAGAGGGTAAGTGGAAATGATATACTAAAGCTTGCTTCAGGGCTACGGCTAGTAAACAATAATTACAATCAGGAGGTTTTTTAAATGGATAAAGAAGCTTCATCGGTGGGATATAGAAAAGGTTTTATGAAATTAATAAAAGCTACCTCTATAACTGAAGAAATTATAATCCTCATTTACCTTGTTTTTTTTCTTTTACTTTCTATCTTTGTAAAAGGTTTTTTTACCACAAGTAATTTATCAAATCTGGTAAGACAAACTTCAATCAATGGTGTAATAGCCCTTGGAATGACCTTTGTTATTATATCTGGCGGTATCGACCTTTCAGTAGGATCAGTGGTTGCTTTTGCAGGAATGGTGGCAGCTGTCTTGATGGCACAATTAGGTCTTAGTGCTCCCATAAGTGTAATTGTTGGTATAATTTCAGGAACATTGGTTGGTGTAATAAACGGTGTACTTATATATGATTTTAAAATTCCGCCTTTTATAGCAACTCTTGGCACCATGACAATCTTTAGAGGTGCGACTATGCTTATCAGCGGAGCACGGATGATTTCAGGAATGCCGAAAAGCTTTTTGAATATTGCCCAAACAAAAGTTTTTGGCCAACCGTTTCTATTCATTATATGGCTGGTAATGATAATTGTATCCGCATTTATTTTGAGCATGATGCGATTTGGGAGAAATATATTTGCCATGGGCAGTAGCCAAGAAGCCGCCAGGCTTAGCGGTATTAATATACGATGGAATATATATATGGTTTACGGATTTGCATCTTTAATGTCATCTATAGCAGGCATTATGTTAATATCCAGGCTAGCCAATGGTGTTCCTACCGCAGGTATGGGTTATGAACTTGATGCCATTGCTGCAGCAGTTATCGGTGGAGCCAGTTTAATGGGAGGTGAGGGTTCAATTTTCGGCACTGTAATTGGTGCGATGCTAATGTCTACGTTAAGGCAGGGCGGTAATCTTATGGGAATCAATCCTTTTATCCTTCAAATATTGGTTGGTATTTTAATATTAGTTGCTGTTACTATCGATCAAATTAAAAAACAAAGATAATAAAAATTTGATTAAATGGAGTTAATCTTATGTTAAAAAATAAAATTGGTACAACAAATCTTGAGGTGTCGGTAATAGGTTTCGGATGCTGGGTAATATCGGGCAAAGACTTCTGGACGGGAACCAGTGACGAGTATTCTATTAGAGCTGTTCAAAAGGCTTATGACATGGGAATTAACTATTTCGATGTGGCTCCTGTTTATGGCTTCGGTCATGCAGAAGAATTGCTGGGCAAAGCCATAAATAAAAAAAGGGGAAAGGTTATTATCGCATCGAAATGCGGCCTGGTATGGGATGATGAAAGAAAAATAACAAATCTTCTTTCGAAACAAAGTATTTTCAGGGAAATAGATAACAGTTTGAGAAGATTGGGAACTAACTATATTGATATTTACCAAATGCATTGGCCCGATTACAATACAAATATTGAGGAAACCATGGAGGCATTAAATCAGATCAAAAAAGCAGGTAAAATAAGATATATCGGCGCCTCAAATTTTCCTCTCACGTTATTAAAAGAAGCCAGAAAATATGGAGAGATTATATCCCATCAATGCCTCTACAACATGATAGATAGAAATGCAGACTCTTATCACAGCATACCGCTCAATTATAAGACGGAGGAAGAGATTATACCCGATTGCAGGAAAAACAAAATTGCCTTTATACCCTACAGTCCTCTTTGCCAGGGGTTATTAACTGGTGCCTTTAAACGCGGGGAAAATTTTGATGAAAAAGATGTAAGAAATGCAAATCCGGAACTTAAAGGGGAAAAACTTAACAGGAATCTTAAAATCGTGGAGGAATTAAAAAAGATTGCCGACAGGCTTGGTAAGCCTCTTTCTCAGCTGGCACTGAACTGGTTGATTAAAAATGAAGCCGTTACGACAATTATAGCTGGTGCCACTAAAATTGCACACATTAAAGACAATGTAGAAAGCACCGCATGGGGGCTGGATGATGAAACATATAAAGAAATAAACTCCATTCTTGATAAATTTCAGAAAAAGTAATATGTTTATTGCATAAGATATTTTAGCAAAGAAATGAAATAATGAATCTAGGAACCACTAAATTAAGCAAGGACATACGGTGCCGTTGTATTTATTACCAGCTAAAAGAAATATTGTTATTGTACATTCCAAAAATCAACTGAATACAGGTGATTCGATCGCAGAGATTGAACTGTGCCAGATTTTTAATATCAGTACATGGTAAGGAAGGAATTCCGATTCATTATTTTGAAACAGTGATCTAAAATCAAGATAATATAGAGCCGCAGAATGCATGATTTTCCGTTACAGGGGAGATAAGAGAAAATATTATTAGGAGGTTGATGTTATGTCAAAGTATCTTCTGGCACATGATCTGGGGACTTCTGGAAACAAAGCGACGTTGTATACGACCGATGGGAAACTTATAGCAAGCAAAATCTACAGCTATGAAACAAAATATTTCAATGTCAATTGGGCGGAGCAGAATCCCGATGATTGGTGGCAGGCAGTGTGCAATTCGACAAGACAGCTCATCCAGGGTATAGATTCAGGACAGATAGCATGTGTTTCCTTCAGTGCCCAGATGATGGGATGCCTGTGCGTAGACAGACAGGGAAAGCCATTAAGAAATTCAATCATATATTCTGATCAGAGGGCTGTAAAAGAAACAGAGAATATATTGGAACATATGGGGGCTATGGAATTTTACAAAATTGTAGGCCATAGGGCCAGTCCCTCTTATTCTCTGGAAAAGTTGATGTGGATAAAAAATAATGAACCTATTATCTATAAAAATACTTACAAGATGTTGAATGCAAAAGATTATATAGTTTTTAAGCTTACACAAAATATGTTTACAGATTATACGGATGCGTCTGGAACTAATGCCTTCGATTTGAACACTTACAAATGGTCTGAGAAAATAATTGATATTGCCGGTATAGATAAAGATAAACTGCCGCAAGCTCACGAGTCCACTTATGTAGCCGGTGAGATAACAAAAGAAGCCGCTGAAGAAACCGGACTAAAAGAAGGTACTCCCGTAGTAATTGGCGCTGGCGACGGGATGTGCGCTTCAGTGGGAGCGGGATGCATAAAGCCGGGGATTGCCTATAATTATATCGGTTCATCTTCATGGATAGGAATAACGTCTGAAAAACCCGTATATGATGTAAAAATGAGGACTATGACATGGGCTCATGCCGTTCCCGGATATGTCAATCCCATAGGGACCATGCAGACCGCCGGAACATCATACAACTGGCTTAAAAATGAAATTTGTAAGATCGAAACAAATGAGGCTATGGACAAAGGTATAAGTCCATATGCCTTAATTGATAATGAAATAGAAAAATCTCCGCCGGGGGCTAGAGGAATACTGTTTTTGCCATATCTTCTGGGTGAAAGAACCCCTCACTGGAATCCCAATGCCAAAGGAGCTTTTATAGGAATAACCGCAGGGCATAAACGGGAAGATCTATTAAGATCTGTTATGGAAGGAGTAACATACAATTTAAATACAATATTGAATATCTTTAGAAATTATGTCCCTATCGATAGTATGATAGTCATAGGTGGAGGTGCTAAAGGGAAAATCTGGCGTCAAATGATGGCAGATATATTTAACTTAAAGATACTAAAACCCAATTATCTTGAAGAAGCTACATCCATAGGGGCAGCTGTTATTGGCGGCATAGGGGTCGGTGAATTTAAGAACTTTGATGCCATAAATAAGTTTATAAGAATAGAGAGCGAACATGATCCCAATCCTGCTAAGAGAGAAATATATCAGAAAACTTACCAGATTTTCCTGCATTCATATGATGCATTAATTGGAATCTATGAGGAATTATCAAACCTCTAACCACAACTCTTATAAAGGAATGTGATAACAGCGTGAAAATACTCGTGACACCCAGATCATTTGCAAAACATGAAAAATTAAAGCGGCTGAGTGAAATAGCCTCAAGTATAAGAAAGGGCAGAGGAGATGGTGAAAATGAATGAGATATTAAAACCATTCAATATAGATTGATTTAAAAAGTGGTTTGTCTGATTTGAGAGAATCATCGAAAAGATATCTTTCAAATATGGCCGATATGGTTTACGATACAGAAAAAACCGGTAAAATCTTAAAAAATGAAAACTCGTTCATATATGAATTTTATGAAATGGGGATTCCTGAGACCGTTGGAGACATTGCTTTCGGTATCAGCATCGTATATCCAGGCAAGATCGGCAATGAATATTTTATGACAAAAGGTCATTTCCATACGGTGCTGGAAACTGCGGAAGCCTACTTATGCATAAAAGGGAAAGGCTATATGCTGATGAAGACACCTGAAGGGCAGTGATATGTTCAAGAAATTGCTCCCGGCAAAAGCCTGTATGTCCCTAAAAGGTGGGCTCACAGGAGCATAAATGTGAGTCCTGATGAGCCTTTGATTACCTTTTTTGCCTTCAGGGCGGATACCGGTCACGATTACGGAACCATTGTGACGAAAGGGTTAAGAAAAATGATTATTGAAAAAGACGGTAGGTCAGTGATTGTTGACAATCCGAGATGGAATTGAAAAATAAATTTATAGAGGGAGGACTAGGACTATGAAGGCTGCTTTTGTAAAATCGCTCTTTCAGTTTGAAGTACGGGACATATCTTTGAGAGACATCACTCCTGACGAAGTTCTTGTAAAAATAAAAGCGTGCGGAGTATGCGGCACAGACCTTCACACAGCCCGCACCGAAGCCAAAGACTTCCAGCCTTTTGGGCATGAAATCACCGGAATAGCCGAAAAAGTTGGAGTAAATGTAAAAGGAATTAAAGTAGGAGATGCGGTCCTTATAGAAAGCGGCTCCTACTGTGGGACTTGCGAATTGTGCAGAAATGGCAGGGTGGATTTATGCAATAAGGCACCAAATGTTTTTACAAGAGTCAAGGAGGAGGGCTTGACCATGGGATTTGCGGAATACCTTATAGCGTACAAGCAAAATGTGGTACCCTTTAGCGGCATGTCTTTTGAGGCTGCTTCTCTGGTGGAGCCCATGGGCGTGGCATTGGATCTTATATATACTACAAGACCCGAATTGAACGACGATGTATTAGTTATAGGTCTGGGCCCTATCGGCCTTATGGCCCTTAGAATGGCAAAGCTTATGGGAACAAGGCATATGTTCGGAACCGCCCATTCAACGTCAAAAGCAAGAATCGAAATGGCCAGGAAATTTGGAGCGGATGATATAATCTTTACCGACAAGATAGACCTGACGCAGTATAAATTTCCAAGGGGCGGGGTGGATAAAATCATGATTACCGCACCGCCAAGAACCATTCAGGATGCTATAAAAGTAGCAAATATCGGCGGCGTAATCGGATTTCTGGGGATAGAATACGGCGAGGGAGCAAATATAACCTTTGACGCAAACTATTTCCATTTTCGGAAGCTGCAGCTTAGGGCATCGTATGCGGCTCCTGCTCTGTGGTTTCCCCGTTGTGTCGAACTTATTAAATCCGGAGCAATAGATGCAAGCGCTTTAATTACCCATAAATTTAGAATTGACGATATTGCCAGCGCCATAAAAATGGTGGCAGAGGATAAAAGTTCTGTAATCAAGGCTGTAATGGTTGATTGACAAAAGGATGGTTTTTTATGAGACTTCAATTATCGTGCGATTTTATCGACATTGATCAGGCTGTCGGGCTGGCGGCTGACCTTGCACCCTATATAGATATAATAGAAATGGGGACTCCTTTTATATTGCGAAACGGTATTGACGTAGCCAGGATTTTTAAAGAAAGATTCCCTCAAAAGACTATCCTTGCGGATATGAAAATCATGGATGGTGGGTATGATGAGGCCAGAATGGCTTTTAAAGTGGGGGTGGATATAGTTACGGTGCTGGCGGTATCCTCGCCCAATACGATTCGAAATACCATTGCGTGCGCAAGGGATTTTGGAAAAGAAGTTATGGCGGATATGATAGAAGTTAAGGACATTGGAAGGGCTGCTGCACTCTTGCATGGTATGGGAGCAGATTATATATGCATCCACACTGCGGTGGATAACCAGAAATATGACAATCCCCTTGCTGATTTGCGTGTTGTAAAGCAAAACTTGCCGGATGCAAGAATTGCAGTAGCCGGTGGTATAAAGCTTGAAAATGTAGATGCGGTTATATCGGAAAGGCCTGATATCATCATAGTTGGTAGAGGATTGATCAAAGCTCAAAATCCCAGGGAAATTGCAAAGGCCTTGAAAGAAAAGATGGAAAGAAATATTAAAGATGGAAGATAAAGATGAAATTCGCAGAGTATAAAAACAAAGTACTTAATGAGCTATCCAGGACCCTTGACGCGGTGCCTGAGGAAAATGTGGAGGGATTTGTGGAAGCAATACTTTCCGCAAAGAAGATTTTCGTAAACGGCGTAGGAAGGTCCGGATTTATGATGAGGTGCTTTACCATGAGATTGATGCACCTTGGTCTTACGGTATATTTTTTAGGAGAAACCACCACTCCCAATGCATCGAAAGATGATCTTTTAATAATAGGTTCAGGTTCGGGTGAAACCTCGTCACTCCTGGCACAAGCGAAAAAGGCAAAGCAGATTGGTTGTAAAGTAGCGTTCATAACCATATCCGATGATTGTAGTATGGGACAGCTGGCCAATCACATTATTGAGATTCCAGCCCCTACATCCAAAATGAAGACAAATTACAGTTCCATTCAGCCTATGGGAAACTTATTTGAACAATCACTGCTTGTCACAAGTGAAATAATAGTTATGAAACTCATGAAGAAAATGGAAAAAACATCTAATGAGATGTTTAAAAACCATGCTAATTTGGAATAATGAAAAAAATCTTTAAACTTAAAGTAAAGATTGCAGGAAAATATTTTGCTAATTTAAGCTCGTTTAACAACTATTTAAATAAATAATTTCAATAGGAGGAATCAATAATGATCAAAAGAGGAATTCTACACCCACAATTAAAACATGTTCTGACATCAACAGGTCATCAAGATTATCTGGCGATGGTGGATTCGGGATACTGTGTGCCGCTGGGAGTTGAAAGGGTAGACCTGGCTTTTTTGCCAAATATCCCGACTACGCTGCAGGTTCTCGACGGAGTTTTGGATGAACTTGCTGTTGAAAAAATTATACTGGCAGAAGAGATCCATGAACATGCACCGGAATTTTTAGAAGAGGTTAAGAAAAGATTTCCAGAAAACTTTCCCATAGAATTTGTAGCTCATGTAGAACTAAAAGAGAAAATAAAAGAATCAAAAGCAGTAATCCGTACTGGAGACTTTGGGACCCATTACGGCAATATGGTTTTAGTGGCCGGGTGTATGTATTAAGCTATAAAATATTATCAATAAGTGGAGGAATCTTCATGGACAGGCCAAAGATAGTGGTACTTGGCAGTTTTGTGGTGGACTTGATGAGCTGGACGCCACATCTGCTTGCAAGGAGAGAAACGGTTTTAGGTGGGCCTTTTAAACTGGGGCCCGGCGGGAAAATGCTTGAATCAGGGCATTGCTGCTCATAAGGCGGGAGCCGATGTAACCATGGTTACTAAATTGGGAAGAGATGATCTCGCCCAGATAGCCTTAAAGAGTTTCAAGAGTGCCGGAATGAAGATAGACTATGTTTTTTTTGATGATGAGCATGAAACCGGTGCGGCTTTGATCATGGTGGAAAATGGAACTGCTGAAAATGAGATAGTCGTCTCCATCGGTGCATGCAATTTCATTACTGATGATGAAGTGGAGTCGGTAAGAAAAGAAATAAAAAATTCGAAACTTTTGCTGACGCAGCTGGGAACGAACTTAAGTGCAGTATATAAAGCCATAGATATAGCCAATAAATGAAGTAGAAGACTTTTTAAAAAAAACAGTGTAAACAAGTGGGTGAATAAATAATGCAAAAACAGTTAAGGGATTCAAAAGACGACATTTTAGAAAAAGTTTATGAAAAAGGCTACTATTATGAAGGCAAATATAGAGGCTGTGCTCAGGGGGTGGTGGCGGCTCTCTCAGCTCTTTTTGACATAAATGAAACTGTATTTAAGGTGGCAAGCGGGTTTTCAGGAGGAATAGCGGATGAGGCGAAAAGCACCTGTGGGGCTTTTGCCGGAAGTATAATGGTTATTTCTTATTTCTTTGGCAGAGATCGGGAAAATTACGGCTTAAGCGGGTCAAAATTTAAATATCGTGAGTTGATTAGAAAGTTGCGCCGGCGTTTTCTTGAAACTTATGGAGGCGAAACATGTCCTGCAATACAAATGTTTATGTTTGGAAAAAAGTATGATATGAGTGATCCTAATGAAGCGATAGCCTTTGAAGAAGCCGGGGCCCATAGAGATAAATGTACACATGTAGTGGGCACAGCAGCAAAATGGGTTACCGAAATTTTGTTGGATGAAGGAATACCATTTAAGAAAGACTTTATTTTTACCAAGCATGAATAAAAAAAGGGAGGCGATAAGTCATGAATAGAGAATTAGCTAAATTTATTGACCACACATTGATAAAACTCCGAAGCAACTTCAGATCAAATTAAAATCCTTTGTAAAGCAGCAATATAATATGGTTTTGCTTCTGTCTTCGTAAATCCTTGCCGAGTAAAGCTGGCTTCTGAATTTTTGAAAGGTAAAGAGGTAAAGGTAGATACGGGAATAGGATTTCCTCTAGGAGCTACTACTCCTGAAGTCAAAGCCTTTGAGACGAGAGAAGCCATTGCCAATGGCGACAGCGAAGTAGATAGGGTAATGAATATTGGCGCCATGAAAGAAGGGAATTATGCACTGGTGGAAAGGGATATAAGAGCTGTTGTAGAAGCCGCTGATGGAAAAGCTGTTGTTAAGGTAATTCTTGAGAATTGTTTGCTGGAAAAAGAGGGGATAAAAAAACATGTGAAATTTGTAAAAAAGCTAGGGCAGATTTCGTCAAGACTTCCCCCGGTCTTAATAAATCGGTGCGACCGTGGATGATGTAAAATTAATGAGACAAAAACGGTACGGGATAAGATGGGAGTGAAAGCAGCCGGGGGTATTCGGGATGCAAAAACTGCCAAAGCAATGATAGAAGCGAGAGCTTCTAGACTGGGCACCGGTTCAGCCATAAAAATTATTCCAGAAATAAAGGATTAGGTAAGCTTTACACTTCTAAATATAAATTTTACATGAAAGGAGAATTCGTATATGAAAAATGGTGGTATGTTAAATAAAAGGTTGTGCGAAGTTATCGCAAATCTGGGCCATATGGATACGATAGTTATATGTGATGCCGGGTTGCCAATCTCCGATGAAAACCAGAGAGTGGATCTATCTTTTTAGCCAGGAACTCCAGGGCAAATCCAGGAATTAAAGGTCGTATTAAAAGAAATAGGGGTTGAAAAAGTAATTATGGCAAAGGGAAGCAAGGAAGTATGCCCCAAAATGCATGAAGATGTTTTGAAATTGTTGGGTGATAGAGAAATCGAGCATGTTCCTTATGTGGAATTTAAAGAGAAAAGTAAAAAGGCCAAAGCTATTGTCAGATCTGGAGAATTCACTCCATATTCCAATGTAATACTAGTTTGCGGTTGTGCATATTAAAATGAGTATATAGGGGGTTTTTGAAATGAATGTGAATATTTCAGTAAAAGAACTTGCTAGTATGATAGATAACACCGATTTACGAGTTAATATCACAAAGGGAGATTTGAAAAAATTATGTGAAGAAAGTATAAAGTATGGTTTTAAAGCTATTGCCATTAATCATTATCCGATACCATATTGTAAACAGTTGCTGTCAGGGACTGGAGTAGGGATTGTCACTGGTATTAGTTATCCATTGGGCACAAATACACTGGAAGAAAAATTATTTGAAACAAAACATACCATCGAGATTGGAGCTACAGAAATAGATTATGTAATAAATATTTCTGAGCTAAAGGTAGGGAACTATGATTATATGAAAAATGAAATGAAGGAGATTCTAGACATTTGCCGGCAAAAAAATGTTCTATGTAAGGTTATACTTGAAACCTATTATTTGACAAATGATGAAATTGAGGCAATGTGTGAAATTGCAGCTGAAATTAAGCCGGATTTTATTAAAACATCTACTGGTCAGATAAAAGGTGAGGGAGCCAAAGTAGAGCATGTGAGATTGATTAAAAAAGCCCTTGGTTATAGCACAGTTCAGGTTAAAGCAGCTGGAGAAATCAGGACTTTGGACGATGTCTTTAAGATGATAGAAGCCGGCGCCACAAGAATAGGAACAAGTTCAGGAGACAAAATCATGGAAGAGTATATGGAAAGGTTTAAATGATAATTGAGCAAGCGGTTCATTTGAAACAAAGAAATTTAGAGATTTTTTTAAGGAACCGCTTATTGTATGTAAATGGTGGTTTTAGATTTTTAAAAAATATTACTGGATTTTGGATTATTCAAGAATGCAAGAAATTTTGGGATGAAAATATAAAATCCTATTCTTATGATGAATTAACCGAAATGGCTTTAAAATATGGTCATGCTAATTTTAGGATTAATCCTGATGATCCAAGATTTTTAAAGCTAGGTCTAATTGATAATAATATGCCAGATAGAATCAAGTCCTATTGTCGTGAAACAGGACAAAAAGTTCCTGAGACACCGGCAGAGATTACAAGAGGGATTATTGAGAGTTTTGGTCTTCCCCCGATAATTCGGACAATTAGTTAAGACACTTTGATCATTTTCTCGTATTCCTCAGGACTGTAATAACCGAGAGAGGAATGTAATCTTTCTCTGTTTGATAGCCATATCTAATGTGGCAATAACTATTTCTTTGGTTAACTTTTCTCTTAATGACCAGCCGATAATTTTAGGGGAATAGAGATCCATTATGGTAGCCAGGTATAGCCAGCCTTCTTTGGTATAAATGTAGGTGATATCGGCGGATTGTGTTTCTCCGGTGTAAACTGGCGATTCAGGCGATTTTCGGCTACCGGATGGGAATGTCTGGAATCGGTGGTGGTCTTGTATTTTCTTTTAGCCACAGCCTGGATACCAAGCTCCTGCATTAACCTTTCCACCCGCTTTTTACCAATAGTATAGCCTTCCCGTAATAGTTTTTGATAGATACGGGGACTGCCATAGGTCTTGCGATTATGGTTATATATTTCCATTATCTTCTGTTTTAATTTCATATCTTCTATCCTTCTCTTGCTTAGGGGATATTTTACCCAATTATAATATCCGGACCGGGAAACCTTAAGGACTTGGCACATCTTCGTTATACTGAAAATTTCAGCATTCTCCCGGATAAACCGGTAGTAATTTACGGTTTTCTCGTGAAGATGGCCATAGCTTTTTTTAATATATCACGTTCTTGGATAACATCATTCAGTTCTTTTTGTAATTTTCTATTTTTCTCCTCCCGGGGAGTCAGGCTTTCTTTGCCATGGCCAGGAAAGGCCAGTTCTCCCCTTTTACGGTATTGGGTACGCCAACGACTTAAGTTATGTGGGGAGATACCCAAATCCTGGGCAACTTCCTCTATCGTTTTCTCTGATGTGAGACTATATTCGACAGCCTCTTTCTAGAATTCCTTGGTGAATTGTCTTTTTATTCCTTCCATGTTACTCGAACCTCCATTAAATTTATTATAGTCTTATCTTACTGTCCGGTAAAGCGGGGGAGGTTCATATTTGTTGTTTTATTTGAACGTTCATTAAAAACCTTATATAATAAATATATTAAATAAAAAAGAAGGAGGAAGAATTATGAAAAATAAGAGGGCTTTAAAATTTCTAAATTACTTGATTTTGACTGCTTTATTTATTTTAATGCTAACCTTTTCATCACTTGCGGAAACTACCCCTAATGGAATTATTGGATTTTTAACTGACTGGGGAGAGACAGATTACTTTGTCGGCGCCTGTAAAGGAGTAATGCTCACCATAGAACCTGATTTAAAACTGGTAGATATCTCTCATGGTGTAACTCCTTTTGATATTCAAGAAGGTGCAAACACACTTCTCTATGCTGCCCGAGAGTTTTCGGAAGGTACTGTATTTCTGGCAATTGTAGATCCGGGAGTGGGTACAGAAAGAAAACCTCTTTTAGTTGTAACCCAAAATGATAAATATTTTATTGCACCGGATAATGGAATATTAACCCTGGTAATAAATGAGATGGGAGTAAAAAAGGTTTATGAACTTAAGAATAACAAATATTTCAGACCCGGAAAAATTTCTAAAGACTTTCACGGTAGAGATATCTTTTCTCCCGTGGCTGCTCATATAGCTTCGGGGGATTCAGTTTATGAAGTGGGTCCGGAGCTTAATCCGGAAGATCTGGTTATGTTACCCATTAACAAATCCAAGGTTGAAAATAAGACAGCAATCGGTTATGTGGTTTATATTAATCAATATGGTAATATAATAGTGAATATTACTCAAAATGACTTTGATGCACTGGGTATCAAACTTGGAGATGATGTCACTGTAAAAATAGGTGACAAGACTCAAAAGATTAAAGTCGGAACGACTTATGGAGATGTCCCCGAAGGCGATTGGGTATGCTTTATTGCCTGTAACGATGTTCTCGAAATTGCTATCAACTGGGGGAATGCTAATGAATTTTTCCAGACCGAACTGAATAGTATTGTAGAACTTAAAAAGTAAATTTACAAATAGAAATTAGTTTTTAACATTGGGCAGAAATATTAATTATTTTCGAGTAATTATTTTTCTGCCCATTTCTGTCATTGCGTGTAGGAGTCGGATTTATCCGACCCGGGTTATTTAATAGACAGGCTTTGTGAAAACGGGGAACGCCTGTCCTATGATTAGCGGGTTCGATGAATCGAACCCCTTAACACATTACTTATCGCTCTATTTATCCGCGAGATACTCAATACTATCTTATCTTCTGGCTCCTGACTTCTATTTTCCCCTACGCAATACAAAATACGATATACGACATACGAATAAAGCTTGACAAGCGGAGTGATTAAAACCTATAATATTGGTAGCAAAATATAATAAAAGAAAAAATAAAAAGGGAAAGTAGGTAGACGCCCAATTTTAGAGAGCTGATGGCTGG